>Ga0172374_1000074_pt1 | contig 82855 bp, 62 predicted proteins | sample LakKiv3m_FD_114536 | JGI IMG/M metagenome (GOLD analysis project Ga0172374, IMG submission 114536) | Freshwater microbial communities from Kabuno Bay, South-Kivu, Congo - kab_092012_10.3m | ecosystem: Environmental > Aquatic > Freshwater > Lake | place: Democratic Republic of the Congo... | reverse complement strand
CAGGAAGGAGCTCTGGTTCCAAACCACCAAACGGCGGGAATTGATCAATATCACGGACAAAGTTGAGGAATGCCTGCGTGAAAGCGGGATCCGGGAGGGTATTCTGCTTTGCAACGCCATGCACATAACCTCTTCGGTTTTCATCAATGATGACGAATCCGGGCTCCACCAGGATATAGAAAAATGGCTCGAAACGCTGGCTCCGGAAAAACCTTACAGCCAATACCGTCACAACAGTTTTGAGGACAATGCGGATGCTCACCTGAAGCGCACGGTCATGGGGAGGGAAGTGGTCGTGGCAATTACAAACGGAAAACTGGATTTCGGGCCCTGGGAACAGATCTTCTACGGGGAGTTTGACGGTAAACGGGCCAAGCGGGTGTTGGTCAAGATTATTGGCATGTAGGGACACATGATCATGTGTCCCTACCCCTGAAATTGACCAGGAACACCTTTTCGGTAGCCCGGGTTATGGCTGTATAAAGCCACCGGTAGTATTCGCGGTCGGTTTTTTCCTCAGTGATAAAGCCCTGGTCAATATAAACGTGTTTCCATTGCCCTCCCTGGGCTTTATGGCAGGTGACCGCGTAGGCGAACTTGATCTGAAGCGCATTGAAGTAAGGATCTTCCCGGATAGCGTCGGTCTTATGTTTCTTCCCTTTCATGTACTGATAATCCTCCGCCACCGCAGCAAAAAAATTGCGCATCCGTTCCCTGTCCAGTGCCGGAGTATCGGCGAAAATGGTATCCATCAATACTTTTGCATCAAACTCGATAGTCCTGAAGTCGGTGAACCGGAGCATTAAATCCCTGAATTTCAAATCATATAGTTCTTTCTCTCCCCTGTTCCTCATGACCTGGAGAATATCGCCGTTGGCAATAAAATCGATTTCCGGGGAATCCTTCAGCCAGTAGTAATTGTTTTTGACTACCATGACCAGGTCGCCGTACCGGATCTCCTCATCATATTTCAGGATCAAATCACGGATGCCTTTATTGTAACGGTTGGCCAGCTTGTTAGAACGGCAGACGACCATGGTTTCATCGATCCCGACGGAAGAATAGCTCCGTTCCAATTCTTCCATCAGGGTGTCCCCATGAATCAGGGCAAAATCGTTGAAACTTCCGGTTGTCAGGCCCGGAAAACCTTTGATTTCCGGGTTTTCCGATAGCTTGTTACGAATATAGGTGGCATTGAACAGGATTCCCGAATTGCCGGCCTGTCTGACCACCTCCCTCAGGCAGTGCTCTTCCACCGGCATGCCGTAACGGCTGAGGTATTCCAGGTTGAGGGCATCGCTCTGTTCAAAACCGACAGGCGGCAACTGGGCATCATCGCCTATCAATATCAGCTTGCAGCCCGGTGCGCTGTAGATGTATGATATCAGGTCATCCAGAAGCCTGCCGGAACCAAAGGGAGACAATTCCAACGACTGATTGCTGATCATGGAAGCTTCATCGACGATAAACAGGGTATCCCGGTGAAGGTTCCGGTCAAGGCCAAACTCCCCGAATCCTTCCACCATCTTTTTCTGCCTGTAAATCTTCTTATGAATGGTGTAAGCCGGGTATCCGGAATAACTGCTCAGCACCTTGGCGGCCCGTCCTGTGGGAGCCAGCAACACTGATTTCATCCGGTAAGCGGCCAATGTCCTGACCAGTGACGCAACCAGGGTGGTTTTACCTGTGCCCGCGTAACCTCTGACGACGAAAATCCGGTCGTCCCTGCTTAAAATGAACCCCGGCAAAGAGTCTATCAGACGGCTCTGTCCTTCGGTTGGTTCATGCCCAAGATTATTGCTTATTTGAAGTGCAAATGACCCGGATATCATGCAGTAGAAAAAAGAAGGAAGTGTAAAACGTTATTATTTTTTTGTATTAAATTTGCAGTCAAACTTAAACAATTCCGGAGTAATGAAAACCGTCAGAATAATTATCCAGGTTTTATTGGGGGGTGTGATCATTGTGCTGGCCTACCTGATTTACAGTGGCATTATGAAACCCATCAACTTTGATAAGGAAAGAAAGATCAGGGAAGGAAAAGTGATTGAAAAGCTGAAAGACATTCGAACCGCCCAGGTAGCTTATAAGTCGGTTTATCAGAAATACACAGGCAGTTTTGACACCCTTCTGAACTTCATTAACAATGATTCATTCCCGGTTGTTTATGCAGAAGGCAGCGAGGATGATTCACTGGCTGTGGCTAAGGGATTGATCATCCGCAGAACTACCTTTGTGCCTGTCCTGGATTCTATTTTTCCAAAAGGATATCCGGTTGACTCGCTCCGTTACATACCCTATGGTAACGGCAAGGAATTTCTCCTTGAAGCCGGAACGATCACCACCGCTTCTAAAATCCAGGTGCCGGTTTTTGAAGCCGGAGCATTGAATTTCGATTTCCTCAGCGGTCTGGACCGCCAGCTTATCATCAACCTGAATGATATCGCCAAGGATTTCAAGGGCATACGGGTAGGGAACGTCAAGGAAGCCAATAATAACGCCGGTAACTGGGAATAACCTGAATGATCTTTTCTTCATAGACGATTCTTTTGATTCCAGTATAACCTCAACCTACCGGCTGGTCATCCAGTTTGGTCCATGCTATTTCGGTTTTTCCGTGCTGGATACTATCCGGATGAAATTTGTTGCCCTGAAGAGCATTTGGTTTGAAACTCCCGTCGCTCCGGAAAATCAAAGCCTGCGGCTCAGGCAACTCCTTCAGGCTGACCGAGTTCTGCTTAGGAATTATAAATCGGTCCACCTGATGTTGCAATCACCGGGAGCCACCCTTGTGCCTGCGCCGCTTTATCAACCGCGTGATAATGCCAAATACCTGGTCTTGTCGGGAACCCAGTCGGAACAGGAGAACGTGCTCCATTTCAGGTTGCACTCGACCGAGGCTCATCTGCTTTTTTGTGTCAGGAAAGATCTGAACCAGCAGGCCCTGGCGCTGCTGAATGACGTTATCCTGGTGCATACCGCAGGACCCCTTATCGAATCGTCCATGCGCGAATCGCTGTCGAAACCCGAACCCTCAAGGCTTTACCTGAATGTGCTACCGGGCCTGGCCGAGCTGGTGCTGGTACGATCGAATGAACTCATTCTCTACAACAGCTATCCGATTCATGAAGATCCGGACCTGGTCTATTTTGTCCTGAATGCCTTTAACCAGTTCAGCCTTCCGCAAGAGAATACTCCTGTAATTATCTCGGGCTGGCCGGAACAATACGCGGAAGGAATGAAAATCCTGGATGGCTATGCCGGTCTAATTTCCATGGCGCAGCTGAATACGGATTTCCTTTACAGCGAAGGATTTAAATCTGTCGGACAACATCACGTCGCTCAATTGATCAACCTGGCCGAGTGCGCATTATTAACGGATACCTGAGCGGAAGGATAACCCATATCCCGGGAACCTTCAAGGCGAGGCCGACCACCGATCTGGCCCGTAGCGCCCTGTTCAATATCCTGCGTAACAGGATCGACTTTGAAGCCGTCAGTGCCCTGGATCTTTTTTCAGGAACCGGCAGCATCAGTTATGAATTTGCCTCTCTCGGATGTCCAAGGATCCTGGCAGTTGAAAGGGATCGCATGCATTGTGAGACTATCAGGAAGAACATCCGGTCATTGGAAATCGAATCGATCAGGCTGATGCAGGCAGATGTTTTCCTGTTCCTCAGGAGAAACCGGGAATCCTTTGATGTGGTGTTCGCCGATCCACCCTTTGATATGCCGGGTATGTCTGAACTTCCCGGGCTCCTGTTGAGAAATCCTCCTGTCAAGCCGGATGGCTTTGTGATCCTCGAACACGGTCCGGGAATCCGGTTTGACGAATATGAAAACTGGCTGGAAACCCGGGTATACGGGAAAGTGCATTTCTCTTTTTTCAAGCCTTAACAACTTTTAACTATTGTTCTCCGTGTTTACCAAATCCATCATTTACTTTTGATGGAACCTAACAACATATCGTATGAAAAAACTTCGTCAACTCATCTTAATGGCAAGCTTCCTGCTGGCCGCAACCCTTCCGCAATTTGCACAGGACTCAGCCCGTGACAAGGGATTGCAAGCCATCACCAAGGAAGCTATCCAGGGACAACTGGAATTTCTGGCCTCCGATTGGACTGACGGCCGCGAGGCCGGTACCAAGGGCGAATATATTGCAGCGGATTACATAGCCTCTCAGTTCAAGATCCTGGGACTGCTCCCCGGTGGCGATGCCGAGCAGCAACGGTTCGGTGGTCGCGGGCAGCGGCCTTCGGGTGGAACGCCCGGTCAGCAGCCTCAACGCCCGGAACCTAAAAAAACCTATTTCCAGAATTTCACCCTCGTGGAATCTTCAGCCGGACCGGTTCAGGAATTGAGCATTATCACACGATCGGGATCCGCCTCGCGGTCGGTTGATTTTGAGTATCAGACCGATTTCTCGGTGAATCCGGGACAAGTGGGTATGGAAGTTGAAGTTCCTGTAGCTTTTATCGGTTATGGACTGGTGAGCGAGAAAAACGGTTACGATGATTTCAAGGGAATGGACCTGAAGGGAAAGTTCCTGATCAAGCTTGCAGGCTTCCCAGGCTCCAAAGAACCGGGTTCCAAAACATACGAGAAATTCAAGCCCGAAACGCCTGCCCAGCCTCAGCCGGGTGACCGGGAAATGATGTTTGCCCGCATGAGGCAGCCGGGAGGAATGTATTCCTGGGCTGTTGAACGCGGTGCGGTGGGTGTGATCGAGTACAGGCCAGGCTCCAACCCGACATCCCAGTGGGTGGCCAATTATCCCTTCCGTTATAACAGCTCAACCTATGAGGGCGATACTCCCCAGAACAGAGGCCGGAAATCCATGCGGATCATGGGTGACCAGGTTGGTGGGGAACTGATCAGCCTGACCATAACCGACCGGGTACTCAATGAGATCCTGGCCGGATCAGGAGTGGATCTTGCCGCACTTGAAAAGCAAATTGCCCAAACCGGGAAACCGGCTTCGCGGGAACTGGCCGGCAAGTTCATCCGGGTCAAGACCACCGTCGAATCACGCATCGTCCAGGTACGGAATGTCATCGGGATCCTCGAAGGGAAAAACACGGACGAGATTATCGTTGTAGGCGGACATTATGATCACCTGGGAAATCAGAATGGTTTCATTTACAACGGCGCAGATGACAATGCCTCAGGCACCGTGGGTGTCATGACCATTGCCAGGGGCATGGTTGCCAGCGGCATCAAACCCGAGAAAACCATCGTTTTTGCAGCCTGGACAGCAGAGGAAAAAGGTTTGATCGGTTCCAACTATTTTGTACAGCATCCTTACAAGGACAAGATCCTCTGCTACCTGAACTACGACATGATCAGCCGCAACAGCCCTGGAGAAGATCAGGATAAGAAAATAAGCATGAACTATTCCAACAGTTTCCCCAAATCCAAGGAATTGGTCGAGAAGTTCAATACGGAGATGAATATGGGCCTTGAGATCAGTTTCAGGGGATCTGACCGTCCGAGCGGGGGCAGCGACCACGCGTCATTTGCCGCCAAAGGAATACCGATCTATTACTTCATGGCCGGAATGCCTGCCGAGTATCATCAGTTTACAGACCATGTGGATCTGGTTAATTGGGATAAAATGTTAAAAATCATACAATTAGGATATCTGAGCATCTTTGATTTTGCTCAAATGCCCTGGAACTAGACAATTGTGGTTGCTTTTATGGGTCATAAAGACCGCCTGATGCAGGCGGTCTTTTTTTTATCTTTTCCCAAACAAAAAAGGACGTTAACTGTTTACGGTTAAAATATGAATCAGTACAATGAGAAAACGTGTAACACCATTATTTGTCATAACCGTTGGGATCCTCCTGCTCTTCGGAAGCTGCAGACCTGCCAGAAGCATTCAGGAGAGAGTAACCCTTGTGGATATCATCCAGTCAGGAGGTTTGAAAGAACCACTATCCATCGAGTTGACGTTTATCGTGGGAGAGGAACACAACCATCCCACTTTTGCCATCTGGATTGAAGACTTGGAAGGCAACTATATTCAAACCCTTTTCATTACCCGGTATCTGGGTACGGGTGTTTACGGACACGGCGCTATCGACCGGGAAGTATGGAAAAGCGTCCCTGGTCCCCAACAGAGGCCGGCCACCCTTCCCTATTGGCTGCACAAGCGTTCAGCCTATTTCAATGTTCCCTTGTTACCCGATTCGGTTCATCCCGTTGTGGATGGCTACACGGGAGCCACTCCAAAGGCTGACTTTGTTCTCCGTTCCGGCATCAAAAAAGAAATTCCCGGCAAGTTCATGGTGATGCTTGAGATCAACCAGCCCTGGGATTGGAACGAATTCTGGACCAATGGTCTGTATGACGATCCGGATTACCGGACATCATGCCAGCCATCCCTGGTTTATTCGGTAACCGTAGATCCCCTCAACCCGGATCGCGAATATTTCCTGAATCCAATAGGACATGGCCATTACGCCGGGAAAAACGGCAAGCTCTATACCGACTTGTCAACCATCACCACTGCCAGGGATATTCTGGCAAAAGCATCTGTCAAACTGATAAAAAACGAGAGGTAATCCATGAGAAAAGAAATTGTAAAATTCCTACCCGTTTTTCTGATCGGCCTTTTGGGGTCGGTCATTCCACTGTCAGCCCAGAACTCGGGTAAAATTGAAGGGAAGGTGTTCGATGCCGTCAGCAATGAACCACTCCCTTTCGTCAATATCATTGTCAAAGGAACCACTATAGGAACCACCAGTGACCTCGATGGTAAATTCCTCTTTACAGGCCTCGTGTCCGGGTTTATCACCCTGCAGGCGTCCTATGTCGGTTATGAGATGGGATATTCACCGGAGGTGCAGGTTACCAATGCCAGCCCCTCTTACGTGGAAATTAAAATGAACAGTAAGGAGACCGCATTAAAGGAAGTTGTGGTCAAAGCTTCCCTCCTGCGCAAATCGGAGGAAAGTCCCGTTTCGCTTCAGCGTATCGGCGTCAGAGAGATCGAAACCAGCCCGGGCAGTAACCGCGATATTGTCAAGGTACTTCGTTCGCTTCCCGGTGTGGGATCCGGAGCCTCTTTCAGGAGCGACATCATCATCCGGGGCGGAGGACCGAGTGAAAGCCGTTTTTACCTGGATGGGATGGAAATTCCCAATATCAACCACTTTGCCACCCAGGGGGCTTCCGGTGGCCCAAACGGTATTCTGAATGCCGACCTGATCAACGGGGTTAATTTTTATTCAGGAGCTTTTCCCGCCAACCGGGGCAATGCCCTGAGCGGAGTCTTCGAATTCTCGCAGGTGGATGGCAATCCCGAGCGTCTTAAACTACGCGGAACCTTCGGGGCCTCAGAGGTGAGCCTGACGCTTGACGGACCGGTCACGAAGAATTCCACCCTGGTTTTTTCCGCGCGGAGAAGTTATCTAAGCTTACTTTTTAATCTGATCGGATTGCCATTCCTGCCCACCTTCAACGACTATCAGATGAAATATAAGATCAAGCTTACCCCGAGAGATGAACTTACGGTACTTTCCATCGGAGCCCTTGATAAAAATGTTCTAAACCTCGGCATTTCCAATCCAACCCCGTCGCAAGAATATATCCTCACCAATATCCCGGTCAATGAGCAATGGAGTTATGCCATCGGGACGGTATACAAGCACTTCAGCGGCAATTCCTTTCAAACCCTGGTACTCAGCCGCAACATGCTTAACAATGTATCGTACAAATATCCGGACAATGATGAATCCAGACCCCGTGTACTGGACTATCTCTCCCAGGAGATCGACAATAAATTCCGTTTTGAGAATACCAGCCGGTATGGAGATTTTAAACTGATCTACGGAGTCTCATCCGAATATTCCAGGTACAATAACAAGACGAGCCAGCAGGTTTACTCGGACGGCCGGTTGATCGACATCAATTATAGCACGGAAATCTCACTTCTGAAATGGGGTGCTTTCGGCCAGGCGAGCAAAACCTTCCTTGATTCAAGACTGGTGGCTTCGGCAGGCATCCGTATGGACGCCAACAATTATTCCCCCAGCATGATCAATCTGCTCAGGCAGACCTCTCCGAGAGTATCACTGGCCTATTCATTGACAGATCAAATCAGCCTTAACATGAATGCCGGGCGCTTTTTTCAGCTTCCCGCCTATACTACCCTGGGATTCAAGAATGCAGATGGGCTTTTGGTCAACAAGGAAAACAACCTGAAATACATCCGGGCCGATCATGTGATAGCAGGCGTGAAATACCAGCCGAGAGATAATATGGTTACCTCGCTGGAAGGATTTTATAAATGGTATGACAACTATCCCTTCTCCGTCCGCGATTCGCTGAGCCTGGCTACTAAAGGTGCTGATTTCGGAGTTATTGGTGACGAAGAAGTGACCTCCACCGGGAAAGGCAGGGCATTTGGGTTCGAAGTACTCAACCGGACCCGCCTGGAAGATCAAATCAGGTTAAACGTGATCTTTTCCTACACATTCGTGGTCAGTCAGTTCCAGGATGTCACAGGTAAGTACGTGCCCACCAGCTGGGATAACAAGCATATTTTAAACATAACCCTTCAGAAGGATTTTGACAAAAACTGGAGCGCCGGCCTTAAATGGAGATTTCTCGGAGGCACACCCTATACCCCTTATGATCTGGAAACCTCCTCTCTGAAAGCGGCCTGGGATGTAACAGGCAGGGCACTCCTCGACTACGGTCAGTTGAACGCGTTGCGACTGGATGCATTCCATCAGTTGGACATCAGGGTGGATAAACGTTTCTATTTCAAAAGGTGGTCACTGATGCTCTATGCCGACGTGCAGAACGCCTATAATTTCAAGGGAGATCAGCCGGATTACATCATTCGTGAAAAGGATTCAAACGGCAACTACATCCTTACCGACAACGGTACCCGTTATCAGCTCAAGGCGATTCCCTCTTTCTCGGGAACGGTTCTGCCGACAATTGGAATTATGATCGAATTCTGATCTTTTACTGATCGCCGAACCAATAAAACCGGTCAGTTCTCTGGCCGGTTTTTTTTAGCCATTGCACCAGGCCATTGGTTTTACTGTGATCATTAACCTGGTTGACATCACCGTTGGAGATCAGAAATACACGCTCGAATTTTTGTTCCGATGATATCCAGAACCAGGCTGAAAACACCCCCGTTCCTGCATCGGCCATGTGCATGCCCAGGTCTTTGATTGATCCGGTCCGGATCTCATCAACCTGATTGAAATACCGGGTGAGAAGATCCTTGTCAACCACTCCGAAAACAGTATCGCACTGATTCAGATTATATTCCAGATCCGACTTGCTGATCAAACCGATAGAATCAAACTCTCTCCAGCCTGTCGGTTGTCTGAAGCCATGAATAGTGCCGTCGGGGCTGATCATGAAGCCATGGTGCCTGTACCCCCAGGCGTAATTGATATATTCATACTGAAAAAGTACGGGCTGATCCATTCCACATTCGCACGATTCCTTTGTGCACGAACAGGTTAATCCGCAAAAAATCAAACCCATAAGACAGACGCTGATGCTTTTCATGACCTGGTCGTTAATTTGTTTTTAATGTTCTGACGCCAAAAACCGGCCCCGCCATGTGGCCGTAAAACGCCTTGAAGGTGACGGTTATTTTTGATTTGCCTCGGGTAAGCTCTTCAGGTACAGGATAATCAATGTCGATCCACTGGCCTTCGCGGATACTTGATATATTCTGGGTGGCTATTTTGGTGTCGCCAACCATAATGTCAAACGTTTTGCTGCCCGGAAATCCGCCCCAATACTCGACATTTACAATGACAGGCTGATCCGGAAGCACTTTCATATCAAACGAGAACCATCCCCCCCTGGATTCGCGGTACATCCGATCCTGGAACATATAGGGCGTGGTCTTTTCCCCTTTAAAGTTATGCTCCCTCTCAGGCTGCATTTCACCCGGCTGGACAAAATCAATGGTACGGGCTTTGATCTCTGCCTTGCGGGCAAGCTCCAGTTTGTATTCTGCCTGCTTTTTATCCCAGGCTTCCCCGGTAAAAATATCCCAGAAGACTGAATATCTGCGAATATAGGTCTGATAGAACGGCTTCAATTCAACGTCGCGCGGTTTTCCGACTCCTGACATGATAAAGGTATTAGACTTGTTTTCAACCGGTTTGAGCCAGTCCGAAGGGTTTCGGCTTTCAGTCAGCAGCACCGGAACATATACGGGTGATTTGGCTTCGGGGTCATCTATGGGTCCAAGGTCACCCGCTAAAACAAGAGGACCATACATGACTGCAATCCGGGTGGAATCATCCGGCATGGCTTCCAGTCTCAATGAGAACGGCAGGCTCACATCCACCTTGTCACCTGTCTTCCAGTTGCGGCTAATCGTGATGAAAGATGAAGGAGTTGTTTTCGCTGGAATTTTCCGGCCGTTGACCTTTATCACGGCTCCCTGTTCAGCCCAATAGGGGCAACGGATGTGCAAAGCCAGTTTGACCGGTTTATTACAGGTAACATCGAGGGTGGTACCCTGTTCTTCAGGATACCGGGTGGTCTGAACCAGTTTCAGCCCCTTGTCAGTCCAACTCAGTTCCGAGGCAATGAACTGACTCACAAACAATTCCTGATCGTTGTGATAATAAATGTTCTCTCCGTACTTGACATGGTTCTCCATGCCGGTGCCGACGCAGCAGGTAAAATCGTACGGATCCTGGAATTCCTTGTAGCCTCCCATTTTAAGTGACAGGTTGTAAACCACACGGCCATCTTCCGGATTCATGGTCGAGAGGATATGGTTGAACAGCGCCCGTTCATAAAAATCGGCCACAGCCGGCTGTGCATTCCATTCAAAGAGATGCTGCGTCAGTTTGAGCATGTTGTACACGTTGCAGGATTCCGTGGTACCCTGCCCCAGCCTCTTGCTGAGGGTATCGGGTTTCCCGAAATATTCATCGTTTCCATTCCCTCCAGTAACATAAGTATGGTGATTGACCACCCGGTCCCAGAAAAACTCAGCAACCCTGCGGGAGGCTGAATCGCCGGTCAGCTCATAGATCCTTGCCTGTCCGATCACCTTGGGTATATTGGTGTTGCAATGACGGTTTGGAAGAATATCCACCCCCTTTGCCAGCGAATCAATGATCGCCTTGTGATGGAATTTCCTGGCCATGTCCATGTACCGTGCATCCCCGGTATCAACTGAGAGGTCGGCCAGTACTTCACTGATCCCGCCTTGTTCACAGCGCATCATGAGTTGCATTTGATCATCGTTTAATCCGGATATAATCATCCCGGTCCAATCGCCCAGCTTTTTTTCAACATCTAATGCCTTCTGCACCCCGCAAAGACGGTAAGCATCCCGCAAACCGGCCATGTCCTTGTGAATGGTGTACCAGGGAACCCATATCCCGTTCAGATCGAAACCCTGCGAGCGGATATCCCCTTTGGCCACCTCTTCCTCCATGATCCTCTTGCCGTTGGGGAAGGCTCCGATATACCCGTTCCGGTTAGCCTCCTGAACCAGGGACAGTTCATCCACGATGTAATTGATCCTGCCGATAAACCGCTCGTCACCGGTGGCTTTGTAAGCCATGGCAATGGCGCTCAGGTAATGACCGAGACTGTGGCCGGCTATCGTGGCATCCTCCCATCCATTGTAATGCGCGGCTCTGGGTTCCAAACCGGCTTCCGACCGGAATTTAGCCAGCAGTCTGTCTGGCTCATAGTTCAGCAGGGTCTGGAGGTCAAGGTCCATGGCATGCCTGAACGGCCCGTCGAGCAACTGTACCTGATCCAGTCCGAATGAAACCGCGCGGAACGGAACGGCTTCATTTATCCCCTGATAAGTACCTTCCGGTGCGGAGTTGCATCCCCATAAGAAAAGACCTGACAACACAATCATTGGTGTAAGAAATTTCGTTTTCATATCCTCGACCGGTTTATGTTTTGTCGTCACCATAGTTATAATTGTAAATTTAACACTTATAACCGTTGATTGAACTATATTGTCATATTTTAATGATTTTTAACCTTAATTTGGCCAGATGCTACAGCGGCTTGCTTACTTTTATCGAGCAAATAAAAAGTTACTAAATCTTTTAACATTCCTTTATGGATTCGTCGTTCCCGAGGATAAAGTTATTATATCTGCTGATTTCCTGCTTGATGTCCGTTACCGCATGCAATCAGAAGAAAGACTCTCCCGTTTCCGGACCTCGCAGGGCGGGAGCCGTATCGGTTGAAGCCATCGTGATCAAGACGGACAGTTTGTCGAACATCATCAACACGACCGGTACGCTTTTGGCCAATGAGAAAGTGGATCTTCGAAACGAAGTGACCGGTAGGGTGACCGACATCTTTTTCTCAGAAGGTTCGACCGTGAACAAAGGGATGGTTTTATTGAAGATAGACGATCGTGATCTTCAGGCGCAACTAAGCAAAATTTCCGTACAGGAAAAAAAGGCACGGGACGATGAATTTAGAAAAGGCAAGCTTTGGGAAATCAAAGCCATAAGCCAGGAAGAGTATGACATTGCCTTGAACGAACTCAAGTCGGTTGAGGCTGAGAGAAAGATCCTGGAAGCCCAGATTGCCAAAACGGTCATTGTCGCTCCCCTCACCGGAAAGATCGGGTTGAGGCATGTCAGCCCCGGATCTTATATTCCTTCCAACTCCCTGGTTGCCACGCTTCAGTCAATCGATCCCATCAAGATTGAATTCTCAGTACCCGAAAAATACAATACGCTGATTCATGAGGGGATGTCGCTCTCGTTCACAGTGGATTACAGTCCTGACACCTTTACCGGAAAAGTGTATGCATCTGAATCCGGGATTGATACGGGAACCCGTACCATCATGGTTCGGGCCACCTGTCCCAATCCTCGAGGCGTCCTGGTACCGGGTGCATTTGCCCGCATCAACCTGGTCCTGGAAGAGGTCCCGGATGCCATTCTGGTCCCTTCCGAGTCCATTGTCGGCGACATCAACGGCAGCAACGTATTCCTGATTGTCCAGGGGAAGGCGAAGTCAGTCCGGATTCAGACCGGTATCCGCACCGAGAAAGATGTTCAGATCATCAAGGGCCTTCAGCCCGGCGACAGCCTGATCGTAACAGGGTTACTGCAGATTTCCGATGGGACACCTGTGACCGCAAAAGGCAGTCGGACGGCTGTGCCTCCAACAACCATTCAATAATCCCGGCCGACATGAATCTATCCGGAACCTTTATTAAACGACCGGTACTGGCATTCGTAGTATCCATCCTCATTCTGCTGTTTGGTGTGATCGGATTCACCTTTCTGGGTGTCAGGGAATACCCCAATGTGGATCCGCCGACGGTCAGCGTGAGCACCTCCTATCCCGGCGCCAATGCCGAGCTCATTGAGACCCAGATTACGGAGCCCCTTGAGGAGAGCATCAACGGGATTGCCGGTATCCGGACCCTGACCTCCTCTTCGCGCGACGGCTCGAGCAGGATATCCGTGGAGTTTCAGATAGGAACGGACATGGAGGCTGCAGCCAACGACGTACGCGACCGGGTTTCCCGTGCCATGCGTTCCCTCCCTCCCGACGTGGACCCACCCCTTGTCGTTAAATCGGATGCCGACGCCAGCCCCATTTTCTCCATAACCTTACAGAGTGACAGGCGGAACCTTCTCGAACTATCCGAGATTGCCAACAACCTTTTCAAGGAGAGGCTTCAGACCACCCCCGGAGTGAGTGAAATAGGTATCTGGGGAGAAAAAAGGTACTCCATCAAGCTTTATATCGATCCGTTAAAACTAGCCGGTTATGGTCTGACGCCATCGGACATCCGCTCTGCAGTCACGGGTGAGAACATTGAGCTTCCCTCTGGACGTGTCGAAGGATACGGCAGCGAATTATCGGTCAGGACCATGGGCAGGATGACTACCGAGGAGCAGTTCAATGAGTTGATCATCCGGGAGTCCAACGGCGTTCTGATCAAGCTCAAGGATGTGGGCAGGGCTATGCTTCTTCCCTCGAACGAAAAGACCATCATGAGAGGAAACGGCAAAATTCCGATGGTCGGCCTGGCCGTGACACCGCAACCGGGTTCCAATCACATTGCCATTGTGGATGAAATCAAGGTCAGGCTGGAGCAGATCAAAAGAGAGATGCCTGGAGATTTAACGATCGGCGTTTCCATGGATACGACCCTGTCGATCCGGAAAGCCATCAAAGAAGTTGAGGAGACCATCCTGATCTCCTTTTCCCTGGTTGTGCTCATTATCTTCCTGTTTCTCAGGCAATGGAGAACCACCATCATCCCGGTGGTCGCCATTCCGATCTCCCTGATCGGGTCATTCTTCATCATGTACCTGGCCGGTTTTACCATAAATATCCTGACCCTTTTAAGCATCGTGCTGGCAACAGGCCTGGTAGTGGATGATGCCATTGTCGTCCTTGAGAATATCTATACCAAGATCGAAAAGGGAATGTCGCCCATGGAGGCAGGCTTTAAAGGCTCAAAAGAAATCTTCTTTGCCATTATATCCACAACCATCACCCTGGCTGCTGTTTTTCTTCCGATCATTTTCCTGCAGGGACTCACCGGTAAGCTGTTCCGGGAATTTGGCGTTGTCATGGCAGGAGCCGTCCTTATATCGGCTTTCGTATCGCTGACGCTGACTCCCATGCTGGCTTCCAACTGGCTGAAGAAGACCGGGCACCATAACCGGTTCTATTCCGCAACCGAGCCGTTTTTCGTTACGCTCAATGCTGTTTACGCCAAGTCGTTGAAAGGATTCCTTAAACGACGCTGGCTGGCTTTTGTGATCATGGCCGCATGCACGGCAATTGCGATTGTATTATTGCCATTGATTCCCGGAGAACTGGCCCCGTTGGAAGACAAGAGCCGGCTATCGATCCAGGCGACGGCTCCGGAAGGAGTCTCGTTTGAAAAGATGGACCAGTACCTGCAACAACTGGTGAATATCGTTGACACATTGCCCGAGAAATCATCCTATATGGGACTGACTTCACCGGGCTTCGGGTCTGCAGGCTCGAACTCCGGTTTCGTCAGGATCACCCTGGTTCCCCCGGGAGAGAGGGAACGGTCGCAGCAGGAGATCGCTGATTTTTTGACCGGCATGATCCGGCCAATGACGTTTGCCCGGACCTTCGTAACCCAGGAGCAAACCATCGGGGGAGCCCGGAATACGGGTTTGCCCGTGCAGTTTGTCATCCAGGCCCCTACCCTCGACAAGCTCCGCGAGGCCATCCCTGGTTTCATGGAGAGAGCTCAGGCGGATCCAACCTTCCAGGTGGTCGATCTGAACCTGAAATTCAACAAGCCTGAGATGACCCTGACCATTGATCGCGACAGGGCCAGGACTCTCGGAGTTACGTTGCGGGATGTGGCTGAAACCCTGCAACTCTTTTTCAGTGGCCAACGCATGGGTTACTTCATCATGAACGGAAAACAGTATGAAATCATCTGTCAGGCTGAACGACAATACCGGGATCAGCCCATTGACCTGAGCACGGTGTATATCAGGAGCCGCTCAGGTGAAATGATCCAATTGGACAACATAGTCAAGATCGATTACCGGGTTAACCTGCCACAATTGTATCGTTACAACCGCTATATCTCGGCCACCGTTTCAGCCAGTCCGGCCCGGGGTTACACCCTTGGGCAAGGCATCACGGCCATGCAGAAGATCGCCGATGAAACTCTCGATGAATCTTTTACCACCACCCTTTCCGGGGTTTCAAGAGATTACAGTGAAAGCTCCAACACCCTGATGTTCGCCTTCATGCTGGCCCTGGTCCTGATCTACCTGATCCTTGCCGCTCAGTTTGAAAGTTTCAGGGACCCGCTGGTGATCATGTTCACGGTTCCGCTGGCCATCGCCGGGGCTTTGCTGTCACTGATCCTCTTCTCCCAGACGATGAATATTTTCAGCGAGATAGGAATGATCATGCTGATCGGGATCGTAACCAAGAACGGCATCCTGATTGTCGAATTCGCCAATCAGAAAAAATATGCCGGGATGGATAAGAGGGTTGCAGCATTGGAAGCGGCTGCCCAGCGGTTCAGGCCGATCCTGATGACCAGTCTGGCTACCGTCCTGGGAGCCTTGCCCATCGCTCTTGCCCTCGGCGCCGGTGCCAAGAGCCGTGTTTCGATGGGGATAGTCATCATCTGCGGCCTGCTGTTTGCCCTGATATTGACCTTGTACGTGATCCCGGCATTGTACACCTATATTTCAGGATCCAAAAAGAAATTTGAAAATCAGGAATAATGAAAAGATATTTCCTCTGGTGCCTGATGTCAACCCTGCTGGTCAGCCCGGCCCTTCAGTCACAGGACACGCTCAGCTTGTCGCACGCACTGATGATTGCCATGGAAAACAATTTCGATATTTCCCTGGCTGCCAACGACTCCCGGATTGCTCGACTGAACAATACGGTCGGGAATGCCGGACTGTTGCCCCAGTTGGGTGTGACCGGCGCACGCAGCATGTCGGTCAATAATACCTATCAGAAGTATTATGATGGCCGTGAAAGGTCAAGCGATGCGGCCCGAAATGACAACATCAGCGCAGGTGTGGCTCTGTCCTGGACCCTGTTCGACGGATTTGACATGTTCATTCAGAAAAAGAAGCTCTCCGAGCTCGAGGGACTTAGTGAAATCCAGATGCAGGCAACCGTTGAAAACACGGCATCTGAGGTGATTTCAGCCTATTATACGGTCATTACCCAGCAAAAAATGGTTGAGGTTTACCGCGAAGCCATGGCGATCACTTCGGAGAGAAAGCGCATTGCAAAAGCAGGTGTCGGATTCGGTACCAGCTCCGAGCTGTCCCTGCTTCAGGCAAGTGTGGATTACAATGCCGACAGTTCTGCTTACATCCAGCAGGTTAAATTGCTCCAAAACGCCAAGGTGGAACTAAACCGGATCCTGTGCAGGGATCTGTATACCCCTTTTGAAGTTTATCCTGAAATCCCTATCCGTGACGACCTGAACTTTGATCAGCTATGGGAGAGGGTTTCCGTCCAGAACCCGGAAATACGCATCAGCCGGACCAATCTGAGCATAGCCATGCTCGACCGCAAAAGTGCCAACTCCAGCCTTTATCCACAATTGAATTTTACATCCGGGTATAATTTCAGCAAATCGCAATCCGAGGTCGGAATTATGCAGATGAACCAAAACCGCGGATACAATCTGGGAGTGAATGCCTCCTATACCATTTTCGATGGATTCACTCAAAAACATAACCGGAACAAAGCCCAGATCAATCTGGAGTCAGCAAGGATCGCGGCAGAACAAACGGAACTTGACATCAAAGCCTACCTGCAACGCCTCTTTAATGATTATCAAACCAATCTGCAGTTATCCGCTTTTGAGAAGGAGAATGTGGCACTGGCACAGCGAAACCTCGCCATCGCCAGTGAGAAATACAGGATCGGCAGCGCAAACGACATTGAACTCCGGGAAACCCAGAAAAAGCTGATGGACGCCGAGAATCGTTACCTGACTGCCCTTTTCCGGTGCAAAACGGGTGAAACGGAACTATTGAGAATGAGTGGGGGCTTAAAGCAGTAGAGTTGTCAACAAAAAAAGAGTTGTCAACTTTTTAAAAGTTGACAACTCTACTAGGTTGGCGGTCGCGACGGGGCTCGAACCCGCGACCTCCGGCGTGACAGGCCGGCATTCTAACCAAACTGAACTACACGACCAACGCAAACAGTGGGCACAAATGTAGGCGATTTTTCCTGAATTGCAAAAAAACCTACCTCCTTTCTCCTTCCTCCTTTCTCCTTCCTACTTTTCCTTCCTCCACTCCTCAGTCTCTTTGCTTTCGCGGAGCATATCATGCAGATTATCGATATCCGGCGACTCCCTGACGGCTTTCCAGTTGAATTGCTCATCATACGGATCCAATGCCTTCTGAGGGTCAAACACCCTCGGATCCACCGGGATAGCTGCATATGGAGCAAAGTCAGGCTGATCCGTGAACAGATCGCTTAGATCAGTGGCCCCGGCATCATACTGGTTCAGGTATGGAATCCTCAAAATATTCCAGAAGGTTTTGAATATACTTCCGAAACTGTAATGGATATGCGACACAAAGTTCTTTTTGGCATACGGTGACAGGACCATCAGCACGCTCCTGTGGGCATCCACGTGGTCCACTCCCCCCTGCGCATCATCTTCGGTAATGACGATGGCCATATTCTTCCACAGGGGTGTGTGGCTCAGGAATTCGACCAGCCGACCGACCGCGAGATCATTGTCGCACATATAGCTTTCCCTGAATGGATAACCGGCTTCAGGCCGTTCACCCGCCCCATGATCCTGGGGAAGGATAATGGTCACCACGGGCGGGAATTCATCTTCCTTCCCGGCCCATTTCCGGTTATATTCCTCGATGAACATATCGACCCGGAACTGATCGGGGATGGCGGTATTGTACGTTGGATATCTCCTTGAGGAATTTGCAAACAGCGGAGCCGGCAAAGGGAAATTGGCCAGATGCCTGATCCCGGTATATTTGTATTCAGGCTGATAGGCTCCGGGTTCAAACATCAGGCTGAACCCGAAATTAAAGAATGGTATTTTGTTCCGTTCGAGGTGATCCCACATCGAACCGCCTTCATTATAGTCCTCCGGATAAATGGCTCCGGCCGAGCCGTTAAAGCCCAGCATGCCGGGCGCCTTCGATCGGGCCACATAGTTGCGGTTGCCTCCGTAACTGGCCGGCACCGAGGATTCGACCCATTCATTGGGATAGGTGTTCACCAGCCATCGATGACCGTCGGCCGACACATCCGAATCCACGTAAAAATTATCCGATATGGCAAACCGTTCAGCAAGAGCCAGGTGGTTGATCATGATATCTGCCTTTTCGACAACCCTGTCTTTAGCCCTGTTGGAAAAGGTCTGGCCAGCCCCGTACCTGGCCAGAGAGGGTTCGCCCCGGCTTTCCCTGACTTGTCCGAAAACCTCATCATAAGTCCGGTTCTCCTTCGAGACAAACACGATATGTCTGATCGGTGAATCGGAGTATCCGGGGTACAGAGGAACCGGATTCCTTTCACGGGATCTGAAATCACGCTTACCGGAACGGGCCACATCATAATTCATCCGGATCACTTCCCGGGTCATCCTTCGCAGTTCACCCGGGGATGGAATATCCAGTACAGTGACTGATCCTTTCATGAGGTTCCCGATATAACTTCCTTCCGGCCCTATTGTAAAATCAGGACCGCCATTGGGCCCGCTACCGAATCCCTTGGCATTGGTTACGATCAATTTCCTGCCATCTGCCGTAACCTTGAGTTTGGCCGGGAACCAACCGACGGGTATGTGTCCCAGAACTTTTCTTGTTGCTGTTTCTATAACGGCTACAGCATTGATTCCCGCCTCGGCGACGTATAACCGCTTAAAATCAGGCGATACGGCCACTCCGAACGGGATAATGCCGCGGAAACTCCTCATCCGCCGCTCCGGGATAAGGGAAATGGTTTCAATTACGGTATCCCTGGCGATCTCTATGACTGAGATGTTATCGTTGTTGCCGTTGCTGACAAAGACATAATCCGGGGTTGCAACCACGGAATTCGGGCTGGAACCCCCGACAGCCGGAAAATCCTCGAGCATCTGCTCCACCAGGGTTCCTGTTTTAATCCTGGCTGCAACGTAAGGATTGTCAGGGTTGCTGATGTCAATGCTCCAGACCGAAAAAGACTCCGGGACATTTGGTTTGCCCAGGCCCGGTATATCCAGGGTGTCTGTTTGGATCCCCTCCTCGGCCTCTTTCGAACCGAAAGCGAAGGCAGGATAAGCCAATGAGGTTCGTTCAAGGCTGTCGGGATGGGTGCTGGCAAACCGCGAATATTCAAACATTCCTACGTTGGCCACATAGACTTTCTTTTCATCCGGTGACAGGCAAATCCCAAACGGGTATCGGCCGGTACTGACCCGATGAAGGACTTCGCCTTTAAAAGGATCTATGATCAGCATGATGAAATTGATCTGATCAACAGCATATAAGCGGTCCCCGGTCCGGTTCAGAACCAGGTCACCAATATATCCCTGGGTAAAATCACGCCCATCCGAAACGGCTGAACAGGAGATAGTACCCAGTTTCTGGCCGGTTTCCAGACTGAACCGATAGATGGCGTTTTCCTGCCCTCCCGCAACATAAACCGTTTTGCTGTCAGGAGTAATTGCGAGTCCCATGAATACGCTGGCAAGCACCCCTTTGTCGGTCGAAGCTCCGGGGGGAACCTGGAGAATATCAGGATAAGGCGTTTGGATGTTTTTCAGAATGGTTATTGAAAGCGGGCTGGTTCCTGAATTGGCGGTTACGGCAACCTTTCCGTCAGGGCTCACGCTGAGTCCGTAAGGATGGGGAGCGGTTCTGAACGTATATCCGGCCGGCCTGATCATCCTGCCGTTTGGTATGATTGTAGTACCCGTGGTATCAACACAGGTATAACGGTCGCCTGCAGGTGCCCGGGCAATCCACACCACCTGGCGATCCCTGCACGAGACCAGGGTCAGGAACAGCAACAAGGGCAAAAAAGATCGCTTCATCTGTCAATTTTTTGTAACAATCCGTGAAAAGTCAAGTCCGAAGTTAATATTCTAACTTTGTCAATCGAAATTCAATAATGGAATAAACCATGTCACAGGCCTTTTTCTATGAACGTCAAGCCATTCCCTATGTCTGGCGGCTGAGCATTACCGCCGGGATGATTCTGATGGTTGGCTTTATTTTTCTGATGGTATACCTGACTGAGTGGGATACAATGCCGCAGGATGAAAAATGGTCCCTGCTGAGCCTGTTGTCCATGCCGGTTGTAATGTTCTTCGTTTTCATGATCAAGCTCGATCTTCGCATCGATGAGACTGCCATCGAATATAAATTGCTGCCTTTTCAAAGGAAATATAAGAAAATCCTTTTCGCCGACACATCTGAAATCAAGTTCGCGAGGGCAAAAACACTGAGATCCCTTAAAGGGCTTGGACATCATCAAAGCATTAACCGGTCGGAGTATAATTTCGGCGGGAAATACGTCCTGGAAGTCAGGTCACGGAAAGGGAAAGTACTGGCATTCAGTACTTCCAAACCCAGGGAGCTGGAGCATTTCCTCCGTAACCTGCCGGAGGAAGTTCCTGTCCTCATTACAGACGATCGAACGTCAGCGTAACTTATAGGTTCCAGCCCGGACGGTAAACGCGACTGATAAACTGGTTGGCCGTCTCGTCGTTCGTAACCCGCATGTTGTCCCCGTCCCAGAGCAAACGCTTGCCCGGCACCCGGATGGCCAGGTTCCCCATCAGGACCATCTCCGTCAGAGGGCCGGAATAATCGAAGTTTGAACAGGGCAGGACATTGTTTTTTATGCCCTGGATCCAGTTCCCTTCATGAGTGCCCGCGATCCTTGGCAGTGTTTTCGGCAAGTCCTTATACTCAAGGTATCTTTCTTCCGGGTACATTTGAACATCGCCCCCGTATGTTGAACAGACAATGATACCCTTGTCACCGATAAACAGGGAGCCTCCGCCTTCATCAATCTTGGTCGGATCGACCTCTGCAGGCCATACGGGCATGAGTCCGCCGTCATACCAGGTCAATTTTACCGGAGGCATGTTCTCCCGGGCCGGAAACTGATAGGTGATCAATGACGCACCCGGATAAGTTTCCTGGTTGTCAACACGCTTCCACATGTCCCTGACCTCATAGGAATGGGAGCCCTGGACCCAGATCGGGTATTTGAGTTTCAACGCATGGAACACCGGATCCAGTACATGGCAACCCATGTCACCCAGTGCACCGCAGCCAAAATCATACCATGCTCTCCAGTTAAAGGGCAGATAATCCGGATGATAGGGACGTTCAGGTGCCGGTCCCAACCAGAGATCCCAGGCCAGGGTGTCCGGCACGGGAGGAGTGCCTGCCGGTCTGCCGATACCCTGCGGCCAAACCGGGCGGTTGGTCCAGCTATGAACCTCCCGTATGTCCCCGATTGCGCCCGCCCAGATCCATTCAGCCAGCCTGCGGGTACCCTCTCCCGACCTGCCCTGGTTCCCCATCTGGCTCATCACTTTATATTCACGCACCGCTTCGGTCAGTTTCCTGGCTTCAAGAACCGAATGCGTCAGGGGTTTCTGAACATAAACATGCTTGCCAAGCCTGATGGCAGCCATGGCAGCGACCGCATGAGTATGATCCGGGGTTGCGACAATTACCGCGTCAATGCTTTTTTCTTTCTCGAGCATGATACGGAAATCCTTGTACTGAGGGGCTTTAGGGTATTTTTTAAAAGTATCGGCAGCCTGGATGAAATCAACATCACAAAGCGCAATGATATTCTCCTCGGCACATCGGCTGATGTTACCGGCTCCCATTCCCCCCGAACCGACAGCGGCAATATTCAATTTGTCACTGGGTGCTGTATATCCCTTGCCCCCTAAAACATGGCGGGGAACAACTACCATACCTGCACCGGCAATGGCGCTGTGGGTCAGAAAGGAACGGCGATTGATCGATTTTTTCATGGAAGGTGTGTTTAGTTTACACTGATTAACTAAGGTAAATTTACTGATCTTTGCATAAAACCGCTAACGATGCGAAAAACCTTTTTGATAGTATCCGGGTTGATCATAATCTTGACTTCTCAATCTGAAGCTCAGCAGGTTGAATTAAGCCCGGATGCCACGATCAGTTTGCTCACCTGCGGCCCGGGCGCTGAAATGTACAGTTATTTCGGCCATTCGGCGCTTCGCGTGACCGATCGTGCCAACCGGATCAACCGGGTGTACAATTACGGGACTTTTGATTTCAATATACCCGATTTCTACTGGCAGTTTGTCAAAGGCAAGATGTACTATTTGTTATCGGTAACCAGGTTTGAAGGATTCTTGAACGAGTACATCAGCGAAAACCGGTACGTCAGGGAGCTTCCGCTGATGATAACGCCCGAAGAGAAACAGGTGCTTTATGAATTGCTTGAGATCAACTACCTTCCGGAAAACCGCCATTATTGGTATGATTTTATCAAGGATAATTGTACCACGAGGATCCGTGATATTGTACAGAAAGCAACCGACTCTGTTTACCGTTGGCCTGAGATAGCCGGAGACAGGCTGACTTTCAGGCAATTGATCCTTCCCTACCTCAAGGCTCATCCCTGGGCAAGGACCGGCATTTTGCTGCTTCTGACATCCGGTGCCGATCAGGAAGCCTCCGCCGGGGAATACCTGTTCCTTCCTGAACGGATGCACCAGGGTTTTGCCGGGGCGGAAACGTCATCTGGCAGAAACCTGGCCGGAGCGGAACGACAGATTTTCACTCCGGTTAATAATGGCAAGGCTCTGCCGTTCCTGTTTCATCCCTACCTGGTGATAGGAATCCTGGCGGCTGTCTCACTGTTTCTTGGATTACGAAAATTTCGCCACGACTGGTTTGTCCGCCTCTGGTTCAGCCTTCTTTTCCTGATCACCGGGGTACTGGGGAGCTTGTTCGCATTTATGTGGTTCTGTTCCGCACATTGGGTTTGCTATGCGAACCTCAACCTGGCCTGGGCTTTCCCCCTTCACATCATCCTGGCTGCAATGATCTGGTTTCCGAAAACAGCGCCAGTGGTTCGTTGGTATTCGTCTGTGATGTCGGTTGTTGTCCTTCTTTTCCTGGTCACTTTCGTATTCTGGAAACAAACGGTACCGCTGGAGGGTTTACTCCTGGCCATTGCCACCCTGTCCGGTCTCTTTCGGTTCAGTGGCCTTTATCAGTTTTTGAATCCCAAACCACAGGATCAGGCTAATTAACAACGGTTCCATATCCCACCTTTTCATGGCTGCGAACCAGGTCTGAAACATCACTGATGATATCTGCAATCTCCTCGGTTATGAGGTAGAGGGCTTCCGAATTGTCCCGGTTGATCATCATATCCCGGAAAGCACCATTGTTGGCAGCACGGAAATTCAGCCGCACTTCCGGTGTTTTCCAGGCAAGCCATCCCGGCGAATCAAAGTTCCATCCGTGCTGGGAAGATTCCATCCTTTTCAGCAGAGCCTGGTAGGTTTGATAGGACTGGTCGCCCATGCAACCATTCTCGGGTTGCTCAACCCGGATTCCGATGATCAGCTCCTTCTGGTTTTCAATCAGCATGTTGACCTGCAAGCCGCTGATTTCTCCGAGGGGTATCCGGATCCCATAAAAACCGGGAAGATGTACGTCTTGATGAAAATTACTCATCAGATCCTCCACCTGCCTTGAACTGCATGGATAGCCCAGGTACTCCCAATCGGTCATCCTGCCGTGCTCAACGGCTACCCTTTTTATCGCCTGCCAAAATCTTCTTTCAGCAGTTGTACGTTCTTGTTTCATGGCCGTTATGTTTTATGATTCAAAGAAACCTGACGGGAACGTAACCTATTTACATTATCGGATTTTTTATATTTAGATGCATTTTTCAACGAGAAATGGAGAAATGGCCTTAAATAAATACGCGGCAATACGCTATCGCATAATCGACCAATGCATACGCAGCCGTTCCAAACCCTTCCCGTCAAAAGAATCCCTCAGGCAAGCCTGCGAAGAAGCCCTGTACGGCACCACTTCCGGCAACAATATTTCGCCGTCGACTATCGACAAGGATTTATGGGCCATGAAGAATGAGTCAGCCCTGGGTTGCGCCCCGATCGTGTTCGACCGGCAACAAGGCGGGTATTATTATTCCGATCCCGGTTTCAGCATCAACCTTCCCCTCACCCGGGATGATGTGGAATTGATCCGGCTCGCGCTGCAAACATTGACCCATTTCAGGAACAGCCAGATATTTCATGACTTGGAACAGGCGGTGAACAAGATCCAGGACAGGATCGCGCTGGCTGATCGTCTCAAGGTCCCAGGCCTCAATCAAATGATCCAGTTTGAAACGGCCACGTTAAGTTCGGGCCAGGAACACCTGCCGGAACTGCTCGATTCGATCCGTGAGGGCCGGGAAATCGAGTTTGATTATACACCCTATACGGATGGCATGTCCCGTCATTATGTCTATCAGCCTTACCTCCTGAAAGAAAACAAGAATCTATGGTACCTGGTCGGAAAGGACATGTTCCGACAAAAAATAAGGACCCTGGGATTGGACAGGATAGCGGGAATCCGGCAAACAGGGAATCATTTCCTTCAGGATCCCGCATTCGATCCGAATCAGTATTTCCATTACAGTTACGGGATAGGCACCTATTCCGGAATACCCGAGACCATACGGCTCAAGGCTGATCCCGTTCAAGCCCGCTACATGATGGCCAGCCCCCTACATCCGACCCAAACGGCCAGGGAACTGGAAGACGGTTTCTTTGCATTCACCTTAACGGTTATCCCTTCAGATGAACTTCGCATGCAAATCCTGAGCTATGGTCCCAGGGTTGAAGTGATTGAACCCATGTGGCTCAGGGAGGAGATCAGGGACAGCTTGTCAAATTCCCTGAGCCTCTATAGGAAGTAATCATTCAACAATGACGAGTCTGGCTTTGGTGTCGGTCAGGCCTTCCGAATCTTTCACCTGCATCTTGACAATGTAAGTTCCCGCAACCGTAAAGGTCCTCCTGGCTACCTTTTCGGTCGTGTAATCCGTATCGTATATATCGTCATTTTCCCAGTCCCAGCGCACTTCCAGAATATCCACGGGATCTTCAAGATCGGTGCAGATTGAGGCATCGAAGGTAAACAGGGTAGTTGTGTCACCGGTGAGCGGATTGATGCTGAAATCAGCTTCCGGCGGCGTGTTCGGATTCCTGACTACAATGGTCGCAGAATAGGTGGAAGAAAGACCTTCGGTATCCATCACCTCCAACAAGGGTACATAGGTTGCTGCCACTGAAAACCTGTGCTGAGCTGTTTTTAGCGTGGAATAATCCGTATCAAAAACACCGTCCCTGTCCCAATCCCAACGAACGGTCAGCAGGTCAGCCGCATCTTCCGGATCGGAAGAACCCGAAGCATCAAACCTGAAAATGGTTTCTGTCGTTCCCGACTCCGGATCGACGGTATAGATTGCAGTCGGTTTAAGATTGACCGGGAGAACCGTTATCAACCGGGTCGTCTGACCTGTAAGCCCTTGCGTGTCGAGGACTTCGAGTTTGGCCACATAGGTGCCCGGTTCGGTAAAGAAAAAGACAGCAGCCTTGGTTGTCGAGAATGGGGTATCCCAAAAGTCGTCGCCGTTGAAATCCCATCTGACTTTCAGTTGTGTAACGTCATCCTGTGCATCGTAAGAGCTGGATGCATCGAACAGGTAATAATCACTGGTCCGGCCGCTTTCAGGAGTAACCGTAAAATGAGCTATGGGCGCCGAACTCGACAAGGCTACCTGGATTGTCCTGGTGGTGGTAGATGTCAGGCCTTCCGGATCCCTGACTTCAAGCACTGTCTGATAAGTACCTGGTTTTGAGAAAACATGCAGGATGGTCTTGGAAGTGGTATATTCGGTATCAAAATGACTGTCTGCGTCAAAGTCCCAGCGGACCTCAAGCAGGTCAACAGAGGATTCAAGATCGGTGCAACCTGTAGCATCAAATTCAAAGTCGGTATCTGTATAACCGGAAGCCGGATCAACCGTGAAAGTCGCCTTGGGTTTCTGGTTTGGCAAAGTGCCCATTGAAGAGGTATGATACAGGACGGTTGCCTGCTCCGACGGCACGTTTTCCTCTACGGTCAATGCAGAACCAGTCTTGTCGGCATAAACCGAATGGATTGCATCCACCGACACGGTCCATTCCGGAATGGCCACCTCACAAGTGACGGAAGCACTCAGCCGATTGCTCATCTTAATCGCCGTTTCACCAGAGTAGATGGGGCTGATCGTGCGGCACAGATAAAGCTCAGCTTTCGATTCGGCAAATCGGGTTATACTATGAGATAAAACGTTGATCGATTGATAATCTGTGGATTGTATGATATCCCAATCCGACCAGTGGTTTCCAACCATGACACTTTTCCCTGATTCCCTGGCAGAGAAATTCAACGTAAGCGTTGTGTCAGACAATGCCTTGATATCAAAACCAAGATAGGTCCTGGTTATATAATAAACCGGGAGACTGCCCGACCAATATGGGCCATAAGTCAGTTCCTCGATCATCACGCTGTCCCGGGTATTCATGTTTCCCCTGGTCTCGATCCGGACGTCGAGAGCCAGGTAAGTATCCCAGTCCGAGGACAGGCAATAACGTTTAAGCCATGGATCGGAACCGGATCCGGCTAACTGATGCTTACAGTCCACGGAGGAGAAAAGTTTACCTTCCTTCACCAGTACCTGAAGCGGGTTCCCTTCAACCAGATCGTTGAATAGCCAGGTATCCTTGAAAAATAAGGTGTCGTTGATCCATGATCCGGGAAGAAACCGCTCCCGGCCGGAATGCTGGCCCGTTCTGATCGAGTCCGACAGGAAGACCTCCTTCCAGACCGTTTCAAGCGCCGTTCGTGAAAGGTCGATGGTCAGCCGCGAACCATTCACTATATATTGAGTCACGCTCCCGTAAATCCCTCCTGACAGCGGATAGAAAAAGTGTTTGCCCTTTTGGATCTCGGGCAGGTCTCCGATAATGTCAAAGCGTACCTGGCCATTGGTGCGGAAGGGATTGGTCAGATCAGTGGTATCCAGGATCAAAACCGACGGGTTCATCCGGGTTTCGCCTGGCTCACTGGTCCCCGCCTCCGGAATGATCTCCTCACGCTGACAACCGGCCCAGGAAACCCAAAGCAGCAGGAGCAGCACCTGGCAAACCTTTTGATATGTGTACCGGCAATTCATTGTTGAGGTTTATTGTATATGCACCGTCAGGATCCTCCGTTGGTTTGCTGATAAGGACCCGGTGGTGCGAATCTCGTTAAGGGTGTTGTCAGCATCGCCTGACCTTATGTAGATATAATAAGATATTTCCTGAAGGTCCGTAAATAATACCCTGCCGTCAATTCCGGTTTTACGCCAGGCTTGAACCGGATTATCCTGCATAATCCATTCGTCATAGGTTATGAACAAAGCCGCATAAGCAGATGAAACTGGCCGGCCGGCCAAGTCCAGGACGTGGATCTCCAGCTGCGGAAGGTTATCCGGCTTTTCACACGACGCAACTCCCATGAGGATCCAGATTGCTGCCAGAAGGACAAAAACTCTATTTCGGATGCCTTTCACCATTACCGGTTGTTTTTGATCAGATAAGAAAAACTGATAAATGCCGACAATTCCCGGCTGAGGGTTATTTTGTCATTCCCCCAAAGGGGATTGAACTGTCCTTTATATTTATTATCCTCATAATCAGCATGTAAATTATGGTCAAGGGATGTAATACCCTGATCGTATCCGATTCCCGCGGCAATTTCCAGCATGGGCGCGATAGCATAAGCCAGACCGGTACCGGCAGTCAACCCGCAGGAGAACCTGTTCAGGTTATCAATCCATCCGGCATCGCTGATGACATTGGTCAACCAACTTCCATTGTTGACACTTTGCGCCCTGGAGGATTGGGTTTCATAAATTCTCACCTCGGGCGAAAGACCTGCCTGCATCAGGAGCGTCCATTTGGAAGCCAGGGGATAGCGAAATGCCAGGGTTACCGGACAGCCTGCCTGCCACAGCCGGTTAGAAAAAACAATGTTCTTCAGGTTGGGATTGTATCCATCCAGGGCATCAAACCGGTCAAGCGTCACGTTGCCGGCAAGACTCCTGAAATGAGGTGATATGGAGATCCCCCACCGGGATGTGAAGAACCATGCAAAAGACAACCCTGCCTTATAACCCCAACAACCCTGGAAAGCCAACCTTTCATCTTTCCTGATGGAGGAATTGTCAAATGAGGTCAGGGAGGAGGATATGGCTGCTCCCAGTATCTCCTTTTGTTCCGGCAGGAGCTCAATTCCGGCGATGGCAAATCCGGAATTCCCTTCACTGCTGCGGTTGAAATAGATCAGGAAAACGATTCTGGATTGATGAGTGTGTGTCTGCCCCTGCAACCGGAACTTTTTAGTCTGCTCAACTCTGGCCTTGATCAGGAAACGTTCATTCCGCTCGGGTTGCGGTTGGCTTATTCTCGTTCCATCAACGGCCAGTTCCACCTCAACTCCTTCAGGATAAATAACCATCAGGTTGGTGACATATTCCTGCACGCTGATCTTGCCTCTTAAATTGTCACTCTTGAAATCATCGATGACCTGGATCCGGGGATTGGAGAAAAGATGAATGAATTGCCGTTCGACCTCCGGACTGGTCAATGAATTAAGCTGATTATGCCGGAACTCATATTGCCGGAGCAGGGAGACGACCGAGTCCTTGATCAAACCCATGTTCCAGAATGGATCATCCTGCGTAAAGGCACTTACCCGAGGCAGTGCCAGGGTTAAAACAAGGAGCAGAATATAACTCCCGATCCTGGGTAATTTCATGGGCAGCCTGACTGGTAAAGATAAAAGGCATCAGGCAGCAAAAATACATCAATCCGAAATTAAACCAACCGGCTGAGATTGAATTCCTGGGTTTCTATCACGTTATTGTTCATCCCCAGGTCTGCTTTCCGTGTAAAAACCCTTAATTCTCCGGTCAGTGCGTTGACGAGACAACAGATTTGGTAGGGTTCCCCGAAATTCTGCTCATGGTAGGCAATAGCTTCAGGAAGATAACTGAAAATCTCGGTTTTCCCCTGGCCCCACCAACCCAGCAGGGTATATCCGGGCAGATCGCGCGGTGATGGTTCATTGGTCAATTCGATGAAGCGGTCCACAAACAGGTTGAAATAGCCTGATTTGGCCTCCGCATCACTCCCTTGTTTGAAAGCGCCGTAAAGATAACCGACGGGTTGAAAAGATTCGGTCGGAATGGCAACCAGACCCGATGCCTGGCTGATTTCGTTTAAGATCGTTTTTAAAAAACTGACTGATCTTATGATGGAATCGGTCCATCCCTGGTCAAGTTCCAGCTTCGCGTACTCTGCATCCTTTCTTTGGATCCCGTTGTCACCGGAGGGCCCGGCAACAGGTGGCTGAATGGCAAACCGGTACATTTCTTCCCATTTGATGAAGGAGGCCGGATCGGGATACGGTTCAAAGTATCCTGATTTTCTGTGCATAAAAACAGCACTTTGCAAATCTTCAGATCCGGGATTGATCAGTACACCGAACTGCCATTTTTCTTTGAACAGGATCCTGTGGACCTTCGCCAGGCTTTCATTCATCTCGAGGGTGTTATCATGACTTGCCGTGAACCATCCTATCAGCGTCAGTTTTTTGTTTTGCCTGATGATCTCATTCATCTCCTCCATCAGGTCGTCCCTGACCTCCAGGCTGTTGGGCATGACGGCGCGCAGGATGCTGGAGGGGCAGGCTTTTTCAATGATCATTTCATGCTTCAGTTTTCCGGAACCGGGAAGTTTATACTGGCTGCCCAGAAAATAACCTCCGAAATCGCCGGCTTTCTTTTCCAGAAAAGCCCCGTGAATCAACTGGTAAACCGCTTTAATTCCGGCTGCGCTGAAATGCATTTTCCCGATGACGGACTCGGGAAGAATCTCGATGAAATCGATCGAATAGAAAGCTTCAGGCACACCGTCGGTAAAAATACCGGATGAGGCTCCTTTAGGCACCTGGCCGTTTGTTGAAGCCTGGTCCCAATGCAAGGCATCAGCAGCCCGCATTTCTTTGTTCCTGGCTGCATTGCGAAAGATCAGAATGATAATGAGAACGGTCACAAGGATCAAACCGGCTCTGACCAGCCAATTGGACTGTAACCTTGTGACCGTGCTTTTTGACTCATTCAACCGGGCAATGATGGGACTGATACTGTCATTGGTTTGCTTGAATGTTCGCTCGAAACCATTGAATTCGGAATGCAATTGCTCTATCCCCGGAATAAGTTCCAGACCTGAGACATCTCTCCTGTAGGCGATCCAAAGGGACTGATGCGAGCTGATGACCCGTTCGCCGATGGTATGAAGATCCTGCTGTTCCCGCACCAGCGAATCTGCTTCCGCGGCATGGGTTTTAACGGCTTTACGGCTGGATGCTACTGAATTCAACCGTTGAAAAACAGCGTGAAGCTTACGGTTAACATCGCTCAGGGTGTCGTTGAGACCCGTTAATTCAGGCTTGTATCTTGTCAGGATTCCTTGTTGCAAGCTATCCCTCTGTCTTTCCTGCAAAATGGATCCTTCCGGTGAAGACCAGGTTGAAAGCCTGATCCTGAATTGGTTATAGACATTTCGAATGGTTGATGCTCCGTTCAGGATCCCAGCGATCCTGTTCCGGTATAGAATAAGGGTGTCAGGCGCCAGCGCCAGCTGATCAAGATTCGATCTGTATTGTTCGAGATCTGTCATGTAGCCATCCAGGTCAGACATGAACAGGGATGCGATCCCCAGGAGTCCGGTGGCATGTTGGATGCCAGCCTGGCTACGGGGTTCACTTTCGAGGCTTTCTGTTTTGCGAGCCAGGTTCTCAGAGTCTTTCCTGTTCATCAATCCAGCCCATCTGATCTCGAACCGTTGCAGCTGTAAGGCCGTTTCTGAAGGGCGTACTCGATCATTGACCACTTTTTGTTCTTTATCAGGCAACACCTGATCCTCAACCGGGGTGACCGGTCCGGTTACATTTAAAGTAAACCGGATCCTGCGACCCGGCTGGGTCTGGATTTGCCATAAGCGAGCCTGTTCGTAATCCTCCGACGATAACGCGTACTGGAAGTCGAATGAAACGGTGAAGTCTCCTGTACATCCCGGCAGGGCATGTAAAATCAAACTGCCTGCAGACTGAAATTTAAGGTCAAACTTGCTGTCACGGTTAACCGAAAGGCACGTAAAGCCTTTTACCGGACTGATGTCGACATTATAACTGGAGAGGTACAGAAAAGGCATCTGGTTTTCACCGGATATGACCGTGCCATCCGCACCGAACCAGGTCACCGACAAGTTAATGAAAAAGTTGACCTTATCAGGTTGAGGAACAATCCTGATAACAATCTCACCGGGCAACCTGGCTTCAGCCCGGTTGGTCCAGTTAAAGTTAAATCGGGTTTCCTGGGCTAAAGTAAAACCAACCAGGCTGTTGATGAGAATAAGGGACAACAGGTATCTGAATAATTTCAGATGCATACATCTTGTTCATCAGCATCCAACGCTCTTAAGCTTATCGTATGCTTGTGTGATACTATTAATCAGATCTTTTTTAATATTAAGAAAGTAAGTCCGCGAATTTCCGTTGGTACCGGGATCGAAATGATTGATCCTCACTATCAGGTCCTCCTTTAATAATATGGACTCATTGATGATCTGCTCATAAAGGGAGAAATCCTTTTCCGGATGCTCCTCCATGCACGCGTAACAATCAAGAATCAGATCGGTTATCAGGTAATCAATGTCTTTCTTCAGGTCCTTCCTACTCGCCATAATTTATCGTTCGGTTTAACTGATCTAATATAGGAAAGATTTGGTAATTGCAAATTAATTTAAAAAAAAGTAGCCTTTTAGAGGATTCTGAAATCCTTAAAGCCGCAAACCTCCTGAAAGCCATGTTGGACTTGCTTGACAACGGAATGTGGAGGCCCTTGCCGGCAGGCTTCGACCAGGTGATTCAGGCTATCGGCGTCTCCTTCGGCCTCGATCACCACGGATCCATCAGGGTTGTTCCTGACAAAGCCTGTAAGGCCCAAAGCATGAGCCGTGTTTCGTGCCCAGAACCGGAAACCCACTCCCTGTACCCGGCCGGTAACTGTTATTTTTACTCTGGCTTTCAGTTGTTTCCCGTAACGGTTCCAACCGGATCGTTCCCCATGGAATCCGGATAAACAGGAGGAATAGTGACAGTCTTGACAGGTTCAGTCCGGTCCCGGTCATCCATCAATATGGCCCGGATGAAGTACACTCCGTCAAGTGAGGCTGATACCCTGCACCAGAGGGCAGCATGCTCCATCGGAAGGGTAAAGACAAGCTCCCTGGGACGGTTCTTGATGATTGTCCCGCCAACCTGCACACAAGCACGATAATAACTCTCCATCAGCTCCACGGTTGACATGGTTTTGTCGACTTCGCCCCTGCTGTTTCTCACTTCCAGCTTGATGTCCCAGTAAGGTCCCATGACTTTCTGCTTGTAAAGTGTGTCTTTCTGGTTCCAGGTGAATTCCTGATGGTTGAACTTGCTTGACTGTATCCGGGTTATCCAGGAAGATGGGAGATACGTTACGCGGGGCGGGAGCTGCACAGTGTCAACAAAGCGTTCATAACGGACGTCAGGTTTGGTATCAAAATGCAGCGTGTTTGTGAACCTCTCCTCCCGTATGAGTCGCAAACGGTAAACCTTGTCACTTGCCAGGACCAGCCTGCCCCAGACATTTCCTCCCTCATCGGGAACGAAAAAGTGAACCTGGGTGGTATCCTCGAAGAACAGGTGGCCTTCTTTCTCAATTACCTGGTTAGCCACAAATTCCCTGAATTTCCTCTTTTGGCGAAAAACGGAATCATAGGTATAGGAAATTTCCCAATATTTACCCATGGCATGCCGGAGGTTCTCACCAGATTCATCCCTGATATCCAGATAATTGAACGTGTTATATTTTACGACTTTGCCGGGTTTGCCCTTATAGGGGCTGAAAGATGGAGGATCCGGCCAGGCCGCGTCCTGCGCGTATACCGAACTAACAAGTCCTGATGACAGGACCAGCATCGCAATCCACAATCTATAATGCATACAACAACTTATCCTCTCCTTAATATTTTAGTCTGGTTCTCCCCGCCATTCAGCAAGTAGATCAATGGCAACGGGCGATCAGTCCCGGGAACAAAATCGGGTCTCTCATGCCACGGCGTAACCGAGAGCACATTGGCCAGGTCCATCCAATACTGCAGGCGGGAAACCGGAAGGTTCCAGGTCATATGAAGGTGGTTGGCAGGAGCATAGTGTTTGTATTCCTGCATGGTTGCATAAACGGGTGTCAGGAAGGTGTGTGGCCAGTTCGCATCCGTTTTGTGACAGACAACATCGGCCAGTTTCGCCGGCAACTCCATCGTTTCAGCCTCATCCCAGACCATTGAGAACATGCCTGACAAGACTGAATAGGCTATTCTGCCGGCAATTCCCTTGATCCCGCCGGGCGTTAGGAAAGTCAGTGAATTACCCATCCCCGGGAAATAATCCGGATCCGCCAGCGGAAAAGTTATCCTGGGCGTGATTTTCTCAGGTTTTTCATCCGGCAGCCCGGCCCAGTTTAAGGAGGCTGAGCCACTGTTGTTCCCGTCCACGAATCCGCGTTCAGCCCAGCGTGAACGAGCAGGTATTTTTACATTTGCCTGATCGGCCAGATTCCGGATTTCCCAAGGTTCCCAAACCTTCCTGAAATCCATGAAAAGGGGCGGATTGCCTCCCGACAGGTACGTATAGAACAGCATGGTAAGCAAAGCCTGGAGATCCGCTTCGGTGGCAAACGGGAGAGCCGGTTTGCTGCCGGTATGGTCAAAGGTCGAATTGAACAGGGACTCCATGGCATCGGCCACGGGAAGAGGCAATCCACGTTTATCGGATCCCCATTCCAGTTGCGACATAAAGCCACCGCCCACTCCGTCCAGATCCTTGATCAGGTCCCTGGAAATCAGGTACATTGCCAAACTTTCATTGAACCTGCGGTCATCCTCCTCATGCCGGATCTGCACTTTTCCAAATCCTTTATCAATCCAGTTTCTCAGTTCCTTAAGCTCTTTCTGGTCATAAGCCTTCTTGGTCAGCATATCAGCCAGCAACTTCATATCAAGCCTGGTGATCTCCAGACCGAATGTGTTGCGGGTTGGAATTATATGCTGAAGTGCTGTTTCCATCCCCATGGAATCATGCCCGAAAACCACTACCCTCCTGCCTTTGATGAACTGGAAAGTGGCGGCCGCATAAAGCCAGTCAACCAGGGATTCAAAGGTACTTTCCGTCATTTCAGGTTTCATCCCGTCATCCGGCCAGGTCCCGACATTGATGTGCATCAGCCGTCCCGACTGTGCCGCGGCACCTGAGACGGCATGCGTGAAAACAACACCCGGTTTGGGCCCAGAATTACCGCAAGTGAAGTTCAGCGGAGTGTCCTTGGGAAAATGGGAAAGAAGTGACAAAACCGTCAATTGGGGAAAAGCCCATGTATCGGGCAATCCAACCAGGATATTGACCCCTTCGGCCAGGAAAGCACGGGCAACCGTATCAGCCTCCTTCTCAGAATCTACCAGCAGGTCTGAATAAACAACCGGCAGACTTTTGCCATCAGGCAATTTGATTACCCCGGTCAATCGCCTGGCGCATAATCTGATAATATTCTGGGCTCTTTCCCGGGCTGACGGATCAATTCTCGGATCACCGGTTGCAAAAACCCCTATGACCGGCAGGCTTCTGGATGCTCCTAATTGTGGCGATACTAGTCTTGGTTCCATGAGTGCTTTGGTTTTTCTTATTTTTACGCTAAAAGTAAACATTTTCCCTGTTCCCCAAAATGGTTCGGAAGATCATCACGACCGGTGACGGATCCAGGAGCATTTACGTTCCGGAGCTGGATGAGCATTATCACTCGGTTTACGGAGCCGTGCAGGAGAGCCGCCACATTTTCATTGGGAACGGATATGACCGGCTGCCGATGCAAGCCCGGGCGGTTCTTGAAGTGGGTTTCGGGACCGGATTAAATGCCTTCCTGACCTTTGACCTGGCGATCCGGAGACAACAACAACTGTATTACGAATCCTGGGAGAAATACCCGCTTCAGGAATCCGAGTGGTTAGAGCTGGGCTACCCGGAATACACCGGGCTGGAAAAGGACCTTTTTATTTCCCTCCATACGGCACCCTGGCAAACGGAATCCGAAATCTGCCCGGGCAAAGTACTGAAAAAGATCAGGGGCGACATAAGGGAATTCAGGTCTGACCGGTATTTCGACCTCGTCTATTTTGATGCATTCGGACCTGAAGTTCAGGAAGAACTCTGGAGCGGAGAAGTTTTTAAACTGATAGCCGGCCGGCAACATCCCGGATCATTGCTCGTAACATATTCAGTTAAAGGCATGGTTACCCGCAATATCAAAGCCGCAGGTTATCAGGTGAACAAGGTTCCGGGTCCTCCGGGAAAACGGGAAATTTCGGTAGCCAAACGCATCAGCTGACAAGATGAACACAAAAAACATTCACCGGTTGGGTTTAGTCTTCACGATCATAATGTTGTCATTCAGCGTTCAGTCTCTCCCGCAAACTCAGAATCATCTTATATTAAAAAAGAACGGCTACCACAACCGGCTTCACTACTTTACGGGAGACAGCATATCCCTCATCCGGATTGGCAATACCTATATCGAGAACGGCAGGATCCAGGGAATCGGAATCGATGAGATCATCCTCGGGGGAAAGATCATTCAATTGAGCGAGATCTCCTCGATTGTCTACACCCGGAAATCATTCAACTATGCTGCGGGGGGACAAATGATCCTGATGGCTTCACCCCTGTACCTGCTCCTTGGGGCGGTCAACGCCCTGATCCAGGGTATAAGGCCCCTGTGGTCTTCGGGAAACCTGATCGTTGCAGGAACAATCGCTGCCACCGGAATTCTCGTCAGCACGCTTCAGGTCCGGAAGTTTGACCTGGGCAAGAAGTTTCAGCTGAGGATCGTGCAATCAGATCCGATGTTAAACCATTAACTTTGTGTGCATCCGAAACCGTCATTATGCATCTGAAAAAATTAATCCCGGCAATACTTGGCTTAATGGTTCTGGCCAGTTCTGCATGGCCTCAGCAACTGACCCGCGGCAACCTGACAATGGGCATCAGCGCAAGCCTGAACTCGGTAAAGCTGGTCAGGGATTCCGTGAAGTATGGCTCCGCATTGCTTCCAGGAGTGGGGATCAGTCTCTATTCCAACATCATGGACCGGGTTCAGGTCAATTACGGAGCCCAGTTTGCCATGAAGGGAACCAATGACTATGATACCCTGGGAGATCTGCGCACATTCAACCTCGAACCCTTTGCAGCCCTTCAGTTCAAGCCGTTGGAAGGCATCTTCCTGGAGGGAGGTGCCTTGTATTCCTATCTCGTTCTGGCACAAACGGTCAAGATTTCAGGCGAGGCCTCATCGGGTAAAAAACGCACGGAGATCGACGGTTTCAAATCATCCTTCGAGTTCTTTGCCGGGCTCCAGATCAACCTGAGCAACAAATCCCGGTTCGGAATTCGTTATTATATTCCTTACTCAGGTACTGAATTCAGAAGGTTCGAATTCAGGCTGATAATGATCATGCTCGAAGGATACCCTAAAAGATAACCCGGCTGCCTTTATCAGGGATTGTTCATTTTGCTGTGCTGCCGGCCATAAAAGAAGAAAATACAAAAACCGACAGCCATCCAGACAATCAACCGCATCCAGGTGCCCAATGGAAGCGCTGCCATCTGAACAAAGCAGATGAATGCTCCCAATATGGGTACAACGGGTACCCACGGTGTTCTAAAAGGCCTGTGAATCTCGGGTCTTTTCTTCCGTAATATCAACACGCTTATACAGACGATGATGAAAGCCAGCAAGGTACCGATTGAAACCAGCTCGCCCAGGATGCTGATCGGCAGGATACCGGCAATGATCATGGCGACAGATCCGGTAATGATGGTGCTGATGTAAGGGGTTTGAAACTTCGGGTGGACTTTCGAGAACACCGGTGGCAGGAGGCCATCCTTCGACATGGTGTAGAAGATTCTCGGCTGGCCCAAAAGCATGACCAGGATGACAGAGCTTAAACCCGCAATTGCCGCAATTTTCACGATCGGTCTTAGCCAGAACACCCCTTTGCCCATGGCATCGACGCCCACGGCAACCGGATCGGCCACATTTAACTCGGTATAACTCACGATCCCCGTCAGCACGATGGCCATCAGGATATAGAGGACGGTGGAAATACTCAGTGAACCGAGTATCCCGATCGGCATGTCACGCCTAGGATTCTTGGCCTCCTGGGCCGCGGTTGAAACCGCATCGAAGCCGATATAGGCAAAGAAGATAACACCCGCCCCCCTAAGTATGCCGCTGATCCCATAGTGTCCGAAATCCTGCCCGAAGGCCTTGAGCCACGCCCACAAGGAGCCATACTCCGCAACGGGAGTGTTTTCCACCTTGTTTGCGGGTATGAAGGGGTGCCAGTTGGCCGCTTTGACAAACATGAATCCGACAGCGATAAAAAGTATGATGACCGATACCTTCGTTATGACCATGAGATTATTAAAATTGGCCGATTCCTTGATGCCAATGACCAGCAGCGTGGACAACAAGGCAACGATAAACATGGCTGGCAAATTCACCAGACAGGTGACATGCGCAAGGGCATCGACATTGATGCCTGAGGCGGTAAGAGATTGGGTCAGGGCTTCCGTAACCGGTTTCCAACCTACTTGGGGAATGTCTATCATGACCTGCCCGGTCGCGCCGGTAAACTGCGCCGGGATATTGAGGTTGATATCCTTGAGAAGGCTGACCACATAGCCTGACCATCCCACAGACACGGTCGATGCTGCAAAGAGATACTCCAGTATCAGGTCCCAACCGATGATCCACGCCAGAAACTCACCCAGGGTTGCATAGGCATAGGTATAAGCACTCCCGGCAATGGGGATCATGGAGGCAAATTCGGCATAGCATAATCCGGCAAAGCCGCAGGCCAATCCGGATATCACGAAGGAAATAACAATGGCCGGACCTGCATATTGGGCAGCCGCCTGTCCGGTGATAACGAAAATACCCGCGCCGATGATCGCCCCAATACCCAGCGTGGTCAGGTTGGTTGCCGTCAGGGATCTTTTAAGTCCATGGCCATCACTCGTAGAATCGTCCAGCAGCTTGTCCAAGGGTTTGATTCTGAAAAGCGAATTGCTCATTTAGGTCGATTTTTTGGTTTCCTAAAATAGTGGAATTAATGTCAGGAAATGAATGATTAGGATCATATCTTTTCCACCTAAAAAACTGCTTTGCAGCAGGGTCAGAAACTCAACCGCACCAAGGTGATCCCCGTGCCTCCGAACCGGATATCCTCATCTTCAAATTTACTGACCACGTCAATGCCGCTGAGAAGCTCCCTGACCAGATGCCTGAGGATCCCGTCACCCTTGCCATGAAGGATGCGTAATTCGGTAGATCCCACCATGATGGCTTCGTCAATGAACTCTGTCACTTTCTGTAGCGCCTCATCACCCCTGAGCCCACGGATATCGAGGTTCGGAGTGAAACTGAGTTTCCTTTGCTCCAGGTCGAAGCCAAAGGAGGATGCTCCACCGGCCGGTTTACCGGTTGCCCTTTCAAATTCGGCTGAGCTTATCGCTTCAACCTGATCCGCACGCAGCGTGGTCAGCATCTGTCCCATGGAGACTAAAAGGCTTTCCCCGCGAGCCTCAATGATCTCACCGAAGATTTCACGATCCCGTATCCTGATCTTCTGACCGGGGATCCACACGGGCACTCCCGGAAGCGTCAATGCTTCTCCCGGGTCCGGTGTCTTGTCGAGGTCCAGTTTGCTGCTGATCCTGGTCTTTTCCTTTTTAACCCGGTCGATTTTCTGATCACCTTCCGAGATACTTTCGCCAATGGCTTTTTCAACCGTGTCACGCATGCCTTCCAAATCACGGCGTACAATCTTCACCTTCTCTTTATCGGCTTGCGATTCCCTGATTTCCCTGACAGCCTTCTCAATTTTCCGGTTGATATCAGCCATCATGGCTTCTGCCAACTGCCGGGTTTCAGTGAGTATCTTTTTTCTTTCTTTCTCAGTTTGTGAAAGGATCGCGGTATACTGTTCAAGAAGCCGGTCCACTTCATTTGAGGCCAACCGTATTTTCTGTCGCTTGTTTTCCCAATACCTCTTGTCTCTCGAGATCTCTCTCAGATGTTTGTCAAACCGGACCTGCTTTTCTCCGATCAGTCCTGAAGCTTCCTCCACAACCTCCTCCGGCAATCCGATATTCCTGGCTATTTCAAGGGCAAATGAACTGCCGGGTTTGCCGGTTTCCAATTCGAATAGCGGAACCATTTTCTGTACATCGTACCTCATGGCTGCATTGACCACACCTTCTGCCGAGGCAGCAAAATGTTTCAGATTGGTATAATGGGTTGTGATCATGCCAAAGGCACCCGATTGGGCAAGCCGGCCGAGGATGGCCTCAGCGATGGCACCTCCCAGCTGAGGCTCGGTTCCGGCGCCAAACTCATCGATCATCAGGAGGGTTCCCGCTTCAGCCTGCCGCAGGAAGTACTTCATGTGCTGAAGATGAGAGCTGTAAGTGCTGAGGTCATCCTCCAACGACTGTTCGTCGCCTATATCCAAAAGGAACCGGGTAAAGATCCCCGACTCCGATCCCTCCTCCACGGGTATGAGGAAGCCCGTTTGAACGAGGTATTGGTTGAGCCCGACCGCTTTAAGGCAAACCGATTTTCCTCCCGCATTGGGGCCTGAGATCAGGAGTATCCTCTGATGGGTATCCAGCCGGATATCCTGTGGAACCACTTTGCGCTTGACTGCCCGGTAAGCCAGGTCCAGGAGCGGATGCCTCGCCCCGGTCCAATTGATGACCGGCACTGGCTGGAGGCTTACTCTTTTCCCTTCCCACATCCGTGAAATCCTGGCCTTGGCCCGGGTAAAGTCCAGAAAGCCGGTCAGGAAATTCCAGTTCTCCATGTCACCGAAATAGGGCCGTAGAGTGGCAGTCAGATCTATCAGGATGCGAATGATTTCACGATGCTCTGCAATTTCCAGCTCCCTGAGGGCATTGTTCAGTTCAACCAATTCAATCGGTTCCACAAATGCCGTTTTCCCGGTGGCTGACTCGTCATGGATATAGCCTCGGATCCTGCGCTTGTTGGTCACCGGAACCGGTATGACCAGCCGGCCGTCGCGAATGGAGGCCTGTGTGTCATTCTCGATCCAACCCTCCGAGCAAGCCTGACGGATCACCGATTCCATCCTCCGGCCTATACTGGCTTGCATTTCTGACAACTGGTTCCTGATCCTCTTCAGTTCCGGAGACGCCTGATCCCTTACCTGCCCCTGTTTGCTGAAAACCTGATCCATCCGCTCCTGGATAAAGGGGTAAAGGTTGATTTGCCGGATCTTGTCCCGCAGGCGTGGAAACAAGCCTGCGGGTTTTTTCTCGAAATACTGGTAAACATGCCTGGTCGATTGCAACAGGCTTCTCAGGTCGAGCCATTCCGGTATATCCAGATAGGTACCCTCGATCATGCCTTTCCGGATCGATTTTCTGACATCAACCGAAGCCAGGTCAGGGAAGTCGGTATAGTTCGCCAGGATTTCCACGAACTCCTGAGATTCATCCAGAGCCCGTCCGATCGCATCAAGATCCGTTGAGGGTTTCAGAGATTCCACCAGCTCCTGGCCAACAGGAGTGTCGCACAATTCCGAAACTTTTCGCCTTACCTGTGCAAAACCGATCTTATCCTCAAAGGAGTCCGGGTAAATCAAGGCTTATGGGTTAGACGGGTAAAAATAATAAATCAACCCCGATTCAGGACATTTCACTTCTAATGGTTTTCTTTGCAGTCATGAAGGTTACCCGTTTCCCCTACCGTCATGTCATCTGGGACTGGAATGGCACTCTGCTGGATGACAGGTGGCTCTGTATCGAGTCCATCAACCGGTTGCTGGAAAGACGCAACCTACCTCCCATCACAATGGAAATCTACGACCGGATTTTTGGATTCCCGGTACGGGATTACTATCAGAAAGCCGGATTTGATTTCAATCGCGAGCCCTTTGAAGTACCGGCTTTGGAATTCATCCAACTCTATGATGCCAAAAAGTCTGAATGCCGCCTGCAGCCCGGAGCCAGGGAGGTCATTGAGGAGATGCACCGATCCGGTTGTCGCCAGTACCTGTTATCCGCCAGTGAAACCCTCATCCTGAACGAACTGGTCAGGCTTCATGGCATCAGTGAATATTTCGTGAAAATCAAAGGTCTCGATAATCATTATGCTCAGGGAAAGACGGATCTGGGTCGCGATTTGTTGCAGGAGATCAATCCTGAGCCCGGTTTTGTTGTAATGATCGGTGATACGTGCCATGACGAGGAAGTGGCGCTGGAACTGGGCATTCCCTGCATCCTTTTTGACGGCGGGCATTTTACCCGGGAGCGGCTTAAGGCATGCAGCTCCAGGATCATCAGCAGCCTGGAAGAGTTGATTACAGGATGATCAGGTTTGCATCCCCTTCATCGATAACTGGATCCTGTTCCTGACCACATCCACTTCAACTACCCTCACTCTGACGTGCTGGTGTAGCTTCAGGATGTCGGATGGATCCGACACGTATCGGTCTGCCATTTGGGAAACATGCACCAGCCCGTCGTGTTTCACCCCTACATCCACAAAAGCCCCGAAACGGGTGATGTTCGTGACAATCCCGGGCAGTATCATGCCCGGTTTCAGGTCTTCGATCTGATGAACGTCCTGTGAAAACTCGAACAGTTTGATCTTGCCCCTCGGGTCCCGTCCGGGTTTGTTCAATTCCTCCAGGATATCCGTCAGGGTCGGCATCCCGATCTCAGGAGTCACATAGTCTTCAAGCCTGATTTTCTCCCGCAGGTGGGGATCCGACAAGAGATCCCTGACGGTGCAACCGAGGTCGGCGGCCATTCTTTCGACAACCGGATAACTCTCGGGATGCACAGCGCTGTCATCGAGCGGATACAAACCTCCCCTGATCCGCAGGAAACCCGCGGCCTGCTCAAAAGCTTTTGGGCCTAACCGCGGAACCTTTTTAAGTTCATCCCGGTCTCTGAAAGGTCCGTTTTCCCGGATATAATCCGTCAGGTTCCTGGCCAGGGCCGGCCCCAGTCCCGAAACATATGTCAACAGGTGGCGGCTCGCCGTGTTGACCTGAACGCCGACGCGATTGACACAACTGGATACAACCTGGTCAAGGCTCTCCTGAAGCTTTTTCTGATCCACATCATGCTGATATTGCCCCACCCCGATGGATCTGGGATCGATCTTGACCAGCTCGGCCAGCGGGTCCATCAACCTGCGTCCTATGGAAACAGATCCCCTGACGGTCACATCGTATTCTGGTAATTCCTCCCTTGCCACATCCGATGCTGAATAAACAGAAGCCCCGCTTTCACTGACGACGTAAACTTCTATATCCCTGTCGAAACGGATGTAATTCTTGATAAAGTATTCCGTCTCCCGGCTGGCGGTTCCGTTTCCTATGGCAATTGCCTCTATTTTGTAGGCATCCGTAAGAGACTTGACCTTTTTGGCCGCCACTGCCGTTTCTCTCTGGGGAGGATGGGGAAAAATGGTTTCGTTGTGAACCAGGTTGCCTTGCCTGTCGAGACAGACCACCTTGCAGCCGGTCCTGAATCCGGGATCGATGGCCAGGATGCTTTTTTCTCCCAGGGGAGGCATCAGGAGGAGCTGCTGGAGATTATCGGAAAAAACATTAATTGCTTCATCATCTGCCCGTTCCTTGTAGATATTGCGATATTCGGTCTCGATAGACGGCAGCAATAACCTTCTGCAGCAATCTTTCACGGCCATCCGGACCTGTGTGGATGAAGCATTATTGCCGCGGATCACCTGCTCATTGATCTTCTCAATAGCCCGTACCTCGTTGGGTTCCACGCTGACCCTCAGAAACCCTTCCCTTTCCCCACGGAAAACAGCCAGCAAACGGTGCGAGGGACATCGCCTCAGCGATTCCCTGAAGTCAAAATAATCCGAGAATTTGGCTCCCTCCTCCTCTTTTCCCGGAATCAACCTGGAAAACACTTCCGACTCCCTGTCAAACAGCCGTCTTGCAGTATTCCTAACCTGCCGGTCCTCGTTGATCCATTCGGCAATGATATCCCTGGCACCCTGCAGCGCTTCCTCAGCATCAGCAACCTGGTCACCGATGAATTCCGCTGCCATCAGAACCGGATCGCCTTCGTGCTGGGCCATGATCCGTTTGGCCAATGGCTCCAGACCCCTTTCCCTGGCTGCTGTTGCCCGGGTCTTTTTTTTGGGTTTGTAAGGAAGGTAAAGATCCTCCAGTTCGGCCAGGGACATTGCTGAACAAATCTTGTTTTCCAGCTCCGGGGTCAGGAGACCTGCTTCCTTGATAGTGTCCAGGATCGTGCCTCTCCGGGTATCCATCTCCACTAATTTCTCCGATTGCTTCCGGATATTCATGAGGGCAACCTCATCCAGGCTTCCGGTTTTCTCCTTCCGGTACCGGCTGATAAACGGGATAGTCGATCCCTCCTCAAACAAATGAATGGTGTTTCGTACCTGCCAGGGCTGAATTCCGAGGCTTGAGGCAATCCGGGTTACATGGTTTTCATTCATATCGGTCTAATCATCAGACCGGCGGACGGAGAATACCCCTTTGGTCCGCCTGATCCTGTTCATGATGGTTTCCAGGTGAGGCCGGTCCTGCACGATCAGTGTATAGGTCCCTTCGAACATCCCGTCCTTGGGAATAATGTTCATGGCTCGCATGCTGACCTTGAGATCGGATGAGATCAGCCGGCTGATCTCATTGACAACTGCCATGTCATCCTGGCCGTTCACCAGGATATTCACGGTAAAGGCGGAAGTGGAATCATGGGTGTCGGTCCATCTGACCTTGACAATCCTGTATGGATACCTTTCAATCATTTGCCTGGCATTCGGGCAGTTGATCCGGTGCACCTTGGTTCCTTCCCTGACGGTGACAAATCCAAAAACTTCATCCCCGAAGATCGGATTGCAGCATTTGGCTAACCGATAATCCACGTGGTGAAGCTTGTCATCGATGACCAGGTAGTCCCGCTGCCCTGAGGAAGTTTTGATGACTCCTTCCACCGGTTTAACGGAAGTCAGCTTCTCCCTGAGCAGCTCGGCCGGTGCTTTTTCCCTCAGGTATTCACGCAGGGCGGCCAGGTCGATCCGGTTATCCGCCATCTGCTGGTATAATTCCAAAGCATCCTTGAGATTCAGCCAGCTGACAATCCGCTGGATAGTCGAAACGTCACATTTGATTCTCCATTGTTGCAACTTTCTGTTCAGCATCTCCTTGCCGATATCAGTATCTTGATAATCAGCTTCTTTCAGGAATCGTTTGATCTTTGTCCTGGCTTTGGATGAATGGACCAGGTTCAACCAGTCACTTTTCGGCTGTTGCTGTTGCGAGGTAAGCACCTCAACAAGGTCACCGTTGACCAGCTTTTGACGAAAGGGAACCATAACTCCATTGACCTTGGCGCCGGTGCAATGGTACCCCACATCACTGTGGACGGCAAAGGCAAAATCAAGGACAGTGGCTCCCTCGGACAATTTCAGCAGATCGCCCCCGGGTGTGAAAATATAGATCTGGTCGGTATAAAGTTCATGCTTGACTGTAGAATAGAGGTCGTCAGCCTCCGTTTCCTGAGCTTCCAGTGCATCGCGGATTTCTGTCAGCCATTCCGCGCTTTCGCTGCTGCCCCTGTTTTCCTTGTATCTCCAGTGGGCAGCATGTCCCTTCTCAGCGATCGTATCCATCCTGCGAGTCCTGATCTGTACCTCAATCCACCGGCCTTCAGGTCCGATCACGGTCGTATGAAGGGACTCGTACCCGTTGGCCTTAGGGGCTGATATCCAGTCTCTCAGCCTCTTAGGATTGGGCTGGTATTCATCCGTGACGATCGAGTATAATTGCCAGCAATCGGCTTTCTCATGCTCAGAGGGATTATTCAGAATGATCCGGATGGCAAAGAGATCATATACCTCTTCGAATTCCACACCCTGGTGCAGCATTTTCCGCCAGATAGAAGGGATGGATTTTGTGCGGCCTTTGATCTCACAGTCAAAACCGCTTGCGCGGAGCTTGTCTTTCAGGGGCTTGATGAAACGCGAAATATATTCGTCCCGGTCAGCCCGGCTCTCCTCCAGCAACCGACTGATATTTGAATAGATCTCAGGATGGAGCTGTTGCATGGCTGATACTTCCAGCTCATTTTTGACCAGGTAGAGGCCCAGCCTGTGTGCAATGGGGGCATAAAGATCAGCCGCTTCGTGCGCCAGTTTCTGGACTTCCTGAGCATCCAGCGAACCTGAATTCCGCATGTTGACAAGCTGTTCACCGGTCTTTATCAGGATCACCCTGACATCATGGGAAATACTGAGTAACAGTTGTATGAATTTGTCGGCGTGAATCCGGGTACGGCTGGTATTAAGGCCCTCAATTTTTTTCATCCCTTCCAGGATTTCAATCACCTGCACCGGATAATCAGCCCGGATGCTATCAGGTTCAACCGATCCGCCGATAAACGGCCGGAACAGCAATACCGCTGCCAGGGATACATCGCCAAGTCCCAGTTCATTGAGGACCACCTCTGACCAGGCGGCCGTTTTAGCCCGGATCCTGCCGGCTGCGGGGTCAGGAACCGTAAGCAGATAACTTTCAAACAAGAACAAGGCTTTTCCTGCAATGGAGCTATCCAGGTCCATTCCCGACAAGAAGGCTTCTTCACGCAGTTTGCCGGTGAACCTTGTCCAGTCCGTTGCATTCATTTCAGTGTATTCTGCCTGAGTTTCAGGAAGATTTCAAGGGCAACCCACGCATCTGTGGCAGCATAGCTGAGCTGGGCTTCTGTCAGGGTTTCTGCTTCCCAGTTCGATAACTGCTGCGATTTTGATATCCGTATCCCAAGGACGATGGCCGCCAGTTTCTTAATACCGAAATTCTCGATGCCAAAGTCCTTGACCATCTCCTGCAAATCGACAAATCCCCTGACCTCGGTTGTAAAGACGGTTTTAAGTGAGCGTGTATCCTCATGGATAGCCGCCCCGATCTTGAGTATCCTGTTATCGGAAAGCAAGCTGCTTAAGGCCGGATGCCTTCCGGTTTTATTCAACCTGAATAAACAGGCATCCTCGCGGGTAGAAAGCTGCAACAGGGAAACAGGATTGATCTGCCCCTTGGCAAAAGAGGGTTTGGTTTCCGTGTCAAATCCCAGGCAGGGTTGTTTCCGCAGGATCTTCACAGCCCGGTTAATTCCCGCTGGGTTGTCGATAACATGGATCCTGCCTTCAAAGCTTCTGAGAGGCAGGGCATTCAGTTCATCAGGCTGGATAATCCTTGCAAAGGTCATGCTGACTGGAAAATGATGTTCCAAATATATTCGTTTTATCGGATATCCCTGACCCTCGCTATCCGCCCTTCTGTCCAGGCCAGGGATCCGGATTCGAACAATTCATCCAGAACAGCCGTGATCTTGGTCAGGTCTTCTTCCAGACGGGTGTTCAAGTCGGCCAGTGTGACCGGTCCTTCCGAAAGAATTTCATTGATAGCCTTCCGGATCTTATCCCTTTCGTATGGGTTAATGAGCGAGCTTTCCGGCTTCAGGCAAACATCGCACTGCCTGCAGGGAAAGGGATCCTTTTCACCGAAGTACATCAGGAGCATCTGGGAGCGGCACCGGTAATCCTCTGTGGCATAATGCACCATGGTGTCCAACCGGTTCCTGACCATACCTTCCTGTTCCTCGTACTCCTTCCTGCCAAATAACAGGGATCTGTCATCCAGGCGTTCGCATGTATAGATGACTTGTGGAGTCTTTTTAGGCTTCAGGTAATAAAGGATTCCCAGGTGATCCAGCGAGGTAAGTGCATTGATGATTATTTCCGGCTTGACCTTTGCTTTTCCGGCCAGGTTATGTTCATCGATCCTGACAAAATCGGTGAACATACCCGGATAGACCCTCAGCATCAGCCGGATGACCGGATCGAACTGGTCATTGACAATCTGGAATTTATAGAGTTCGTCCCGGTCGATCCTGAAATGCACCCTTGCCGGAAGGTCAATATCCTCAGTCAGCTCAATATAACCGGCCCTTTCCATGTGCTTAAGAGAATGAAAGGCTACCAGCGAATGGAAACCGAATTTCTGGCTGAAATCCATGAGGTCAAAATCAAAAACCTGACCTTTTCCCATGCCCGGGATGATCTGGAGATAATTGCCCAGAGCCTGGTAAATCCTGCGGATAGTCTCAATATCCGGAAACCTGACGGCATGGCTCTTCTCAAGGGACAGCTTGTCAGCCGGTTGGTATAACAAGACAGCATAGGATTTCTTTCCGTCACGGCCTGCCCTGCCTGCCTCCTGGAAATAGGCTTCCGGCGAGTCCGGCAAGTCGGCGTGAATGACCACCCGGACGTCAGGTTTGTCAATGCCCATTCCAAAGGCATTGGTCGCCACCATGATCCGGAGACGCCCTTTCGTCCACTCTTCCTGCCTGAGCCTGCGGTTACGGGTATCCAACCCGGCATGATAATAACCGGACGTGATCCCGTGGGATAGGAGAAATTCAGCGATTTCCTTCGTTTTCTTGCGGTTCCTGACATATATGATCCCGCATCCTTTCTGGTTCTGCAGGATTTTCAGAAGATAGGCATCTTTGTCTTCCGTTCTCCTGACCAGGTAAACCAGGTTTTTCCTCTCAAAGGATTGCCGGATGACATTTCTAGCCCGGAACAGGAGCTTGTCCTGTATGTCCTCCGCCACTTCAGGCGTTGCCGTTGCAGTCAGGGCCAGCACCGGTATCCCGGGAAGCAGGGTGCGGATCCTGGCGATCTCCAGATAGGAAGGCCTGAAATCATAACCCCACTGGGAAATGCAATGCGATTCATCCACTGCTATCAGGTTGACCTTCATGCTCTCGAGCCTCTTGAGAAACAGGTCCGTTGAAAGCCTCTCGGGCGACAGGTACAGAAACTTAAAATCGCCATAGATGCAATTGTCCAGGGCATAGTCCAGCTCAAAGGAGGTCAGGCCTGAATGGATCGCTACGGCTTTGATATTCCTGGATTTCAGATTTTCGACCTGATCCTGCATCAGGGATATCAGCGGAGTGATTACGAGGCAGAGGCCCTCCATGGCCAGGGCAGGCACCTGGAAAGTCAGCGACTTTCCACCTCCCGTTGGCATGAGAGCCAATGTGTCCCTTCCCTGCATGACCGAGCGGATGATCTCTTCCTGCAGCGGCCTGAAACCCGTGTAGCCCCAGTAATCGTTCAGTATTTTCCGGTAGGTCTCCAAATCCTTGAGAAATTTGTAATTTAGCGCAAATTTAGCAGAACGTAAAAACTTCGTTATGTCATTTCTAACCGACAAAATTGAATATGAAGGCCTGACTTTTGACGATGTTCTGTTAGTCCCTTCCTATTCCGAGATAATGCCCAGGGATGTGGATGTATCCACGCGCTTCACCCCGAAAATCCAATTGAACTCACCGATCGTGTCGGCCGCCATGGATACGGTCACGGAAGCTGCGATGGCCATGGCCATCGCCCGTGAGGGGGGTATCGGGGTGATCCATAAGAACATGACCATTGATGAACAATCCCATCAGGTCGTATCGGTCAAAAGAGCTGAAAACGGCATGATCATGGATCCGGTGACCATCCACCCGGATGAGACTGTCGGGGATGCCCACCGGTTGATGCAGGAATACCGGATCGGAGGGATCCCGGTGATTGACGGGGACCGAAAACTGGTTGGAATCGTAACCAATCGTGACCTTCGGTTTGAAAAAGACGAGAGCCGGCCGGTCGCTGAGGTCATGACCCGGGAAAACCTGATCACTACCACTGAAACCGCCAATCTGGACAAGGCAGCGGAAATCCTGCAAATGAACAAGATTGAGAAGTTGCCGGTCGTCGACAGGAACTTCCGGCTTATTGGTTTGCTGACTTACAAAGACCTGACCATTACCAAGGATCGCCCGAACGCCAGCAAGGATGAGCGGGGACGCCTGCGGGTGGCGGCAGCTGTCGGCATAGCTTCTGACACGGCCGACCGGATCGCGTCGCTGGTGGCGGCCAGTGTTGATGCCATCATCATCGACACGGCACACGGTCATACCAGCAATGTGATCGACATCCTGAAAAAAGCAAAATCCCGGTATCCTGAAATGGAATTCATAGCCGGTAATGTCGCAACCGGTGAAGGCGCCAAATCCCTGGCCAAAGCAGGCGCTTCAGCCATCAAAGTCGGGATTGGCCCGGGGGCCATCTGCACAACCCGTGTGATCGCCGGAGTCGGCATTCCTCAGCTGACTGCCATCTATGAAGTATCCAAAGCCTTGCGGACCATGGATATCCCGATTATCGCCGATGGCGGGATCAGGTACTCGGGCGATATTGTCAAAGCGCTGGCAGCCGGTGCTGATTCCGTAATGGCCGGTTCCCTTTTGGCCGGCACCGAAGAATCCCCGGGGGAAACGATCATCTTCCAGGGCCGGAAATTCAAATCCTACCGGGGCATGGGCTCCATTGAAGCTATGCAGAAAGGATCAAAAGACCGCTATTTCCAGGACATAGAGGAAGATATCAAGAAACTGGTTCCTGAAGGCATTGTCGCACGGGTTCCCTTCAAGGGTTCGCTGGCGGAGGTCATTTATCAGATGGTCGGAGGATTAAGGGCCGGGATGGGATACTGCGGAGCCAGGAACATAAAGGAATTGCAAAACGCCCGTTTTGTAAGGATAACCAATAGTGGGATCATCGAAAGTCATCCCCATGACGTGACCATCACCAGCGAATCACCCAACTATTCACGCGAAATTTAGCCCATGATAACAAACAGTCAACTGTTGCGTTTTATATAGGTCTTCTAAAAAAAATGATGTTTATGAATTGCAGAACGTATTTAACGATCGTTTTCTTGACCGCCTTTTTCGTTCAGTGCATCCCCGCCCAGGCACAGGATGAAGTTCTCTTAACCATCGGCGACAAGCCAGTCTATGCCAGCGAATTTTCCTGGATCCTTAACAAAAATAAAGCAGCCCTCGGAACGGAAAAAACCGATATCAAGGAATCACTTGACCTGTTCATCAACCTGAAACTCAAGGTTCGTGAGGCAGAAGCCCTGGGAATCGATACTACCAGGCAGTTTATCAAGGAACTGGCAGGCCACCGCGCCCAGCTGGCAAAACCTTACCTTCTTGATCAGGAAATAACCGACGAACTGGTTCGGGAAGCTTATGAGCGCAGCAAATGGGAAATCAGGACAAGCCATATTCTCGTGAGCCTCAAGCCGGATGCATCTTCAGCTGACACGCTGCTGGCTTACCGAAAGATCATGTCGATCCGGGACCGCCTGATGCAAGGCGAAGAATTCGAGAAAGTAGCAAAGGAGACCAGTGATGACATATCAGCTGTCAACAACGGGGGCGATATCGGATACTGGACCGTATTCGGCGTGGTTTACCCCTTTGAAACCGCCATGTATTCACTTAATGTGGGGGAAATATCCATGCCGGTCAGGACCCAGTTCGGGTACCATCTCATAAAAGTGACCGATAAGCAGCCCTCCAAAGGCAAGATTCAGATCGCCACGATCCTGAAAGTAATAGATTTTACCACAACCAATGAGGAAAAGGCAAAAATCAAGCAAGAAATCAATGATATCTATATCCAGCTGCGTTCCGGTGGAGATTTTCAGGAATTGGCAAGGAAATATTCCGATGACCGGAACATGGCAGGGTCCGGGATCAATGGCTTCTGGACCGGCCCGAGGGAAAGGGAACCGGCTTTCGATAGTGCTGCCTACTCACTCAAAAACCCGGGAGACATCACTGAACCGGTCGAAACCTCGATGGGATGGTTCATCATCCGCCTGCTGGATAAAAAACCTACGGAAACCTTTGAGGAAGCCAAGAGCAACCTCACCCGGCTGATCAGCAGAAACCCGGAAAGGGCCATGAAAAGCGAACAGGCTGTCGTCGAGAAATTGAAAAAAGAGTACCACTGCACCGTCAACCAGGCAAACCTTGAGGAATTCTACCGGCTGGTTGACCCGTCAATCTTCGAAGGACGCTGGGATGCAAACCCCGCCCTGCAGAAAATGGGAATTCTCTGCACGATCGGAGACCAGAACATTCCCCAGTACGAATTTGCCAAATACCTGGCTCTCCTGAATACAAAAGAGAGCTCCGTAAGAACCATTGCGGAATTTGTGGACGACAAATTCAATGAATTCTACCGTAAGCAAATTCTGGCTTACGAGGAGAAAAATCTCGACAAGAAATACCCGGATTTCCGGAATATTTACCAGGAGTTCCACGATGGCAACCTGCTCTTCGAGATCAGTGACAGAATGGTCTGGTCCAAAGCCTCGCAGGACACGGCCGGATTGAAAAGCTTCTTCCAGGCTCACCAATCTGACTATTTCTGGCCGGAAAGGCTCGACGCGGTAATTGTTTATGCCAAAGGCTCAAACCAGTTGCAGGCAATGGTCGAGGAATTCAGTACGGCTCTTAAGAAAAAATGCAAGAAAGGCTGCGATGGTGTCGAGATCCAGAACACCTTAGGGGCTATTATGGAAAAATATTCCGGCAATAGTTTCGAGATCGAGGACAAGCTCTACACCAGGGGGGACAACTGGATCACAGACCAGGTCAAATGGAAGCCCGGTCCTTCTCCCATCATCACTGAGCAGGATGCCAAAATATTCGTCTGGATAAATAAGCTGATCCCTGAAATGCCCAGGAAGTTAGAGGATGTCAGGGGACAGGTTACGGCTGATTATCAGGATTATCTCGAAAAAGAATGGATTAAAACCCTCCGGGCTAAGTACCCTGTTAAAGTCAACCAGGATGTTTTATCAAAAATTAAGATCTGATCAGGCACTGTGGCAGGTTGCCGTTGCCCTGTTCCTGGGCCTGGCTTTTAGTTCATGCGGTCTTTTCAACGGGCGGAATAATGAGAAGCCATTAGCCAGGGCTTACGGCAATTACCTTTACCCAAGCGACCTTGCCGGTTTGGTCCCCGAAGGATCCGCCTCCGAAGACAGCTCCGCCCTAGTCAAGTCCTATATTGAGTTGTGGCTGAAGAAAAAAGCCGTCATGAGCAAGGCTGAGTATAACCTCACAGCCGAGCAGAAGGACCTGCAGAAACAGATCGAAGAATACAGGACTTCCCTCCTGATCTATGAATATGAGAAACTAATGGTTGCCCAGAAATTGGATACGATGGTAACCGAAAGCCAGATTGATTCATACTATCACCAGTATTCACAGAATTTCCTGCTTCAGGATCCGATAATCAAGGGAGTTTACTTCCGGGTACCGGACAATTCTCCCCGGATCAGGGAATTTCGCGACCTGGCCCACTCTGGCGGAGACCTGGCCTATAAGCGCCTGGTGGACCTGGGAGCACAGATCGCTGATTATACCGAATCATTTGAGGAAAACTGGATCTCCTTTAGCTCCCTGATGCAAATGGTCCCCGGAACTGTCAACGATCCCGAACAATTCCTCCGGCGCTACCGGTATCTCGAAGCCGATGATAATCGTTTTTATCATTACCTGAACATTACCGAGTATAAACTGCCCGGGGAAACAGCACCTATCGAATACGTCCAGCATGATATCCGCGACATTCTGCTGAATAAAAGGAAGATGGATTTTCTGAAGGAACTTGAAGAAGATATATATAATGAATCGGTCATACACAACGAGGTCGAAGTATATGAGAACTAATCCAGGGTATATCCTCGCTTTCCTCTTTTTAATGCTGATTTCCGGACTTTCAGCCAAAGCCCAGATCCTGGGTCAGGCCAACCCCGTCATCATGGACCGGGTGGTTGCGGTTGTAGGGAAACATCCCATCCTGCAATCAGATATTGAGAACGGGTTAATTGAGAGCCGGCAGAACGGAATAGACCTGCCTGAAAATCCAAGATGTTTCATCCTGGAATCGCTGCTCATCAATAAACTGTTGCTGAGCCAGGCCGAGATCGACAGCGTGGAAGTCACGGATGATGAAGCGGAACGAACGGTAGACTCCAAACTTGAGCAATTCATTTACCAGGCCGGTTCCCAGGAAAACCTGGAAAACTATTTCAAAAAACCGCTGAAGGAGATCAAGAAGGACCTGCTCAAACCACAGAAAGAACAAATGATCGCTCAGAAGATGCGGGCGGAGATTGTCAAGGGGATCGCGGTAACCCCCTCGGAAGTCCAGAAGTTCTACAAGACCATCCCGGCGAGCCAGATCCCGCTCCGGGCTGAAACCATGGAGATCCGTGAAATTGTCATCAAGCCCGATATTTCCGAGGAGGAGATCACCAGGATCCAGGACCGGCTGAAAGAATTCAGGGATAGAATACTTAAAGGGGATGCTGATTTCAGGACCCTGGCGGTCTTGTACTCTGAAGACCCGTCTTCAGGCGCACGCGGAGGTGAGCTCGGCATGACCCCCAGGAGCATGCTCGTGCCGGAATTCGCGGCGGTGGCATTCAACCTGAAGCCGAATGACATTTCCCGCGTTGTTAAGACCGATTTCGGGTATCATATCATCCAGTTGATAGACCGAAGGGGCGATCTCATCAACGTCAGGCATATCCTGCTGATTCCCAAGCCCTCCATTGAAAAGAAACTGGAGGTCAAAACCCGGCTTGACAGTTTGGCACAGGCTATCCGCGAGAATAAGATCAGTTTCGAGGATGCAGCCCTGAGATACAGTCAGGAAACCGAAACCCGCAGCAATGGCGGATTGCTGGTAAACAACGGCGGAACCGCTTCTTCAAATCCCCAAAATGCGAACACTACCTGGTTCGAACCGCAGGAACTCACTGCAGAGATGCTGGCCGCCATCAGGAACCTGAAAGTGGGTGAGGTATCCCCGGTTTTCGAAATGAGGGACAGCAAGAACTGGCCGGTTTACAAGATCATCTCCATCAAGAGCCAGCGCCCGGCCCACAAGGCCGATATTAAACTGGACTACCCCTTTCTCCAGGCTATGGCACTCAACGACAAGGAACAAAAAATCCTGGATGAATGGGTAGAAAAAAAACAAAAGTCTATGTATATCCGGATCGATCCCGACTTCACCGGCTGTGAATTTTCACGTCCGGGATGGGTGAAGTAATTGAAGTTTTACGATTGACGATTTACGATTGGGTAAAAATATGGATGACAAGCAGGCGGTTGACAAGCTAAAGGAATCCTATGAACAGTTCTTTAATGAGATCCGCAAGGTCATCATCGGACAGGACCAGGTGGTTAAGGAGGTACTGATCAGTATATTCAGCAAAGGTCATTGCCTGTTGGTCGGTGTTCCGGGTTTGGCCAAAACCCTGCTGGTGACGACAATAGCCCGGATCCTGGGATTGGACTTCAAACGCATTCAGTTTACTCCGGACCTGATGCCGTCGGATATCATAGGTACGGAAATACTCGATTCCGAAAGGCAGTTCAGGTTCGTCAAAGGGCCCCTTTTCGCGCACATGATCCTGGCTGACGAGATCAACCGGACACCTCCCAAAACCCAGTCTGCGCTGCTCGAAGCCATGCAGGAGCATGCGGTGACCTCGGGAGGGATCCGGTATGTGCTTGAAGATCCTTTTTTTGTGCTGGCTACCCAGAATCCGATAGAACAGGAAGGGACCTATCCCCTTCCCGAAGCACAACTTGACCGGTTCATGTTCAATATCCTGCTGGATTACCCCTCCATGGCGGATGAAATAACCATTGTCAGGAGAACCACTTCAGAGGGCGAAGCCAACCTGAACCAGGTCATCTCGCGAAAAGAAATCCTTTTTTATCAGGATCTTATCCGCCGGGTCCCGGCCAATCACAGCGTCATTGAATGGGCTGTACAGCTGGCTTCAAAAACCCGCCCGGGAAGCAGTGCGGCCCACCCCATGGCCAAGGAGTTTTTGACTTGGGGAGCAGGCCCCAGGGCTTCACAATACCTCATCATAGGCGCCAAAACCCATGCCATCCTGAATGGAAAGTATTCACCGGATATCGAAGATGTCCGGACCATAGCCCCCGCCATCCTGAGACACCGGATTATCCGGAATTACAAGGCTGAGGCCCGCGGAATTTCGGTGGAAGACATCATCCATGAAATGCTGGATTAGATCGGCAGTCGTTGCGGTGTTCCTGTTGTCGCTGTTTGTTCCCGGATTGGCCCAGGAAGTCCGCGAGATCCAGTTCCAGGCGGATACCCTGAGCAAATACCCTTCCGATCCCTCCGGAGTGATACGGCTCCAGGGGAATGTCTGGATGAAGCACAAGAACATGATCCTTACCTGCGACAGTGCTTATTATGACCAGCCTAACAGCCACTTTATCGGTTACCGGAGAGTCCATATCGTTAAAGCTGATACCCTGCACATCTACGCAGGGCAGATTGATTACAACGGCAAAACCGAGCTCGCCCGCCTGGATGGAAATGTACTGATGGATAACGTCAGGGAGAAGCTGAAAGCTCCGCGTCTCGATTACAATATCAAGGAAGAGGTTGCCTGGTATTTCGGCGGAGGCCAGATCATTGACAGCATCAACACGGTCGAAAGCTTCTGGGGATACTACTATGTGAACCGGAACGAGTTCTTTTTCAAGGAAAACGTCACCCTGACCAACCCGGACAATACACTGATAACCGACAGTCTGAAGTACAACTCCAAAACCGAGATCATGTGGTTCGAGGGTTTCACCCAGGTATACAGCGACACCAATTACATCTCCTGCCACAAGGGGTTTTATGATTCCAAAAAGAAAATCTCAGCTTTCCAGGACCGCGTTTACATGCAGGCCAAGGAACAGATTCTGCGGACCGACAGCCTGATCTACAACCAGGCCAAAAAGTTCACCGAAGCTTTCAGGTCCGTAGAGCTGAGGGATACCGTTGAGAACATGATCGTTACGGGCGGTCATCTGTTTTACGATGAGACACGGAACCAGTTCCGTATCACTGAAAATGTAGAGTACATCATGGCCGATGAACCAGATTCCCTGTTCCTTCATTCGGATACTCTGGTTTCCACGCGCGAGGACTCAACCGATTCCAGAAGGATACAGGCTTTTCCCAAGGTGCAGTTTTACAGGACCGATATCCAGGGCCGTTGTGATTCCCTGGATTACCTGGTATCCGACAGCCTTATCCGTTTATTCAGGGACCCGGTCATCTGGCAGGACAATAATCAGCTGACCGCCGATACGCTCGACCTGTTCCTGGCTGAGGATGGAATAAAGGAAATGGCTTTACGGAGTAACGGCTTTATGGCCACAAGGGAGGATTCCGTTTGCTATAACCAGATCAGGGGAAAAGTTATCACCGGCCTGTTCAGACAGGACCAACTCTACCAGGTGAATGTTACCGGCAATGGCGAGTGCTTGTTTTACCCGAAGGACAAGGAGGAGATCATCGGGTTGAATAAGACCGTATGCAGCAGCATCCTGATCGTGTTCAAGGAAAAGAAAATGGATCACATTGCCTTCCTGACGGAACCTGACAACAAGCTCACTCCGTTGAATGAGCTGAGCCCGCAGGAGCGTTACCTGGATGGGTTCAATTGGCTGGGTGATAAAAGGCCTTTGAGCCGGGAAGCTATACTTGAATGGAAATAAAAAGGCGCCACTGGCGCCTGAGTTTCATTTGATTGAGTCAATACTCTTCTTCATTAAAAAAGAAATCATCCTTACTGGGATAATCGGGCCAAATGTCTTCAATGCTCTCATAAATCTCACCTTCATCCTCGATTTCCTGCAGGTTCTCGATCACTTCAAGCGGCGCTCCCGAACGGATCGCAAAATCTATCAATTCATCCTTGGTTGCAGGCCATGGAGCATCCTCAAGTTTAGAAGCCAATTCCAGTGTCCAATACATAGCGGTAGTCTTTATTGGGCTAATTTTCCACAAAAGTAAGTTTATTGCTCAATAAAACAATAGAGGGATAAAATTGTTGATAAAATATCAAGTCCTTGTCAGCCTGATGATTAAGCTGACGGACCATTGGGTTGGTCACTGGCTATCCGGCCATCCAGAAGCCTGATAATCCTTTGCGCTCTGCGTGCTATATCCTCTTCATGCGTGACCACAATGATGGTATTGCCGAGCTCATGGATATCACTGATCAGTTTCATGATATCGACAGATGTTTTGGAATCCAGGTTCCCGGTGGGCTCGTCTGCCAGAATGATCGACGGATTGTTGACGAGAGCCCTGGCTACCGCCACTCTCTGCCGCTGGCCCCCTGAAAGCTCATTGGGCTTATGGGTGATGCGGTCAGCAAGTCCGACGTTTTCCAGGACCTTGATGGCACGGTCACGCCTTTCATGCTTGGGAATGCCACCATAAATCAAGGGCAAGGTGACATTCTCCAATGCGTCATATCGGGGTAAAAGATTGAATGTCTGAAAAACAAAACCGATCTCCTTATTCCTGATCTTGGCCAGGTCATCATCCACCATCTGGCTTACATCCGTTCCGTTCAGGTAATAATGCCCGCTGGTGGGTGTGTCCAGAGCGCCGAGGATATTCATCAGGGTTGATTTTCCTGATCCTGAAGGACCCATTACTGCCACATATTCACCCTTGCTGATTTCCAGATCGATTCCCCTCAATGCCTGCACAACCTGCGTCCCGACCTGGTAGTTCTTGACAAGCCCCCTGAGGGCTATCATATGTTCCATGGTAGAAAAGTTTGGCTACAAAAATAGAGGAAAAAAAGTAACCGGAATTCAGCCCGGAATTAATATAACATTATTTAACAATGCCGATGATTACTGCTAATTTAGCCCCGATGGATACAATCCTGCAAACGGACATCAAGTACCTTCCGGGTGTGGGACCCAAAAGAGCAGACATGCTTGACAGGGAGCTCGGCATCAAGACTTTCGGGGACCTGCTTCATTTTTATCCGTATAAATACTCTGACCGCACTAAGTTTTTCACCATCCGCGAAATCAATTCCGATCAGGCCTACATACAGGTCAGAGGCCAGGTAGTTTCCATGGAACTGGTCGGCAAAAGACCCAGGCAAAGGCTTGCAGCCCGTTTCGAGGACTCGACGGGATCGATCGAGCTGGTCTGGTTTCAGGGGTTGAAATGGATGCAGCAATCCCTGAAATTCGGGACCGAATATATCATCTACGGTAAGCCGGCGATCTACAACGGCATTTTTTCCATCCCTCACCCCGAAATCGAAGAAGCCTCAAAAACCACCCAGATTGCCTATCCGTTTACCTATCAGGCAACCTATACCACAACCGAGAAGATGAAGAACAGTTTTCTCACTTCCCGGGTCATCCACAAACTGGAGTACCAGCTTCTTCAACGGGTTTATGGAAAGATTCCCGAAACCCTCCCTCAATCGGTCATCAGCCAGTTGAAATTGCCTGACCGCAACGAAGCTTTACTGAACATTCATTTCCCCAAGGACGGCGATTCGTTGAAAAAAAGCCGCTACCGGTTGAAATTTGAAGAGCTCTTTCTGATACAGGTCGGGCTCCTGAGGCAGAAAAACTGGAAAAAACGCAGGATAAAGGGCCACATATTCACCAGGATCGGAGAAAGGTTCAACCGTTTTTATTCCGAAAACCTGCCATTTGAGATGACCGAAGCGCAGAAAAGGGTCATGCGGGAAATCCGGAAGGATCTGGGATCCGGCATCCAGATGAACCGCCTCCTCCAGGGGGACGTAGGGAGCGGGAAAACCCTCGTGGCGATCCTGAGCATGCTGATCGCACTTGACAACGGATACCAGGCCTGCCTGATGGCTCCCACCGAAATATTGGCCCAGCAGCACTTCCAGACTTTTACCGCCTTACTGTCCAACCTGCCGGTGACCGTCCGCCTGTTGACCGGTTCAACCCGTACGAGTCACAGAAACACCTTGCACGGAGAATTGCGTGAAGGAGCGCTGGATATCCTGATCGGGACCCATGCGCTGATCGAAGATACGGTTCAATTCAAAAACCTGGGGCTCGTAGTGATCGATGAGCAGCACCGTTTTGGCGTGGCTCAGCGAGCCCGCCTGTGGGAAAAGGCCGACGACACCCTTCCGCATATCCTGGTCATGACAGCAACACCGATTCCCAGAACCCTGGCCATGACTTTATACGGTGACCTGGACCTGTCGGTCATCGACGAATTGCCTCCCGGCAGAAAACCCATAGTCACCGCCCACTATTTCGATTCAAAACGCCTGTCGGTCTTTGAATTCCTGAGAAAACAGATTGCCCTGGGCAGGCAGGTCTATATAGTTTATCCCCTGATCCAGGAATCAGAAACTCTTGATTATAAAGATCTTTATGACGGGTATGAAAGTATATCTCGGGCCTTTCCGGCACCGGAATATGCCGTTTCGGTACTCCATGGAAAAATGAAACCGGAGGAGAAAGTCAAGGCCATGTCCTATTTCGTCCGAGGCATAACTAAAATCCTGGTATCCACAACGGTCATTGAAGTCGGGGTTGATGTGCCCAATGCCTCCGTCATGGTGATCGAAAGCGCCGAGCGATTCGGCCTGAGCCAGCTGCATCAGCTCCGCGGCAGGGTCGGCCGGGGAGCGGACCAGTCTTACTGCCTGCTGATGAGCGGCTACAAGCTGTCAAAAGAAGCCAAAGCCCGGATTGACACCATGGTCCGAACTAACGACGGTTTCGAAATTGCCGAGGTCGACATGAAACTGAGGGGCCCGGGAGACCTTGAAGGAACGCAGCAAAGCGGAATGCCATTCAACCTGAATATCGCCAACCTGCTTACAGACAGTAAAATTCTCGACCTGGCGCGGCGTTATGCCGAACAACTCCTGGAAACAGATCCCCTACTGGAAAAACAAGAGAACCAATTGCTCGTTGAACAGATCAACCGAAGGAAACAGGAAGCAACTGATTGGAGTCGGATATCTTAAGAAGGCAGAGGGCAGAAGGCAGAAGGCAAAAGGAAAGGAAAAAGGAAAAAGGAAAAAGGAAAAAGTTTATGAATAACCCCAGACTTCAGTCTGGGGAGCTACCCATCACGAGTCACGAGTCACGAGTCACGAGTCACGAGTCACGAGTCACGATTCACGAATTCAACACTGCCAAATTTTCGGTTATTTTGCCTCAACAAAAGTGGCATGATTTATGTTCTGATTGATATATATATATAATTGATTTCATGAAAAGAGTAACTTTCGTCCTGTTGCTGGCTGTAATAGCCGGTCTGTCAGCATTCGCGGGTGATCCCGGCAGTCAAGGTCCGGACATCGTTTCCAAGCCCATTTACCTGACCAAGTCGGAATTCATCAAGCGCGTTATGGATTACGAGAAGAACAGGACCGTTTGGGTTTATAAAGGCGATAAACCGGCCATCATCGATTTCTATGCCGACTGGTGTGCGCCTTGCCGGAAAGTTGCGCCAGCCCTGGAGGAATTAGCCCAGGAATATGCCGGTAAAATCTATATCTACAAGATTAATATTGACAGGGAGCGTGAACTCGCGGGATTATTCGGCGTCCGGAACATTCCGACTTACCTGTACATCCCCATGAAAGGCAAACCCACCATGGCTTCCGGGGCCAGCGCCAACCACATTGAGAACAAGGCCCGGTTTAAAAAGGTGATCGAAGACCTTCTCAAAGATCAGTAAGCTCCCGTATGGTATCGAAAGCTATTGATTAGTTTCCTGCTCTGATGTAAATTTGGCAGACCATTACCCTCTGCCATGAAAAAGTCATTACTTTTCATCCTCCTCCCTTTTAGCTTTTTCCTTTTTCCTTTTTCCTTGCTTTGCCAGGACTTTGGAGGCTTGCCTCCCTGGATTGACTGGTATCAGATCCATTCAAAGAAGCTTCGGGTCGTATTCCCGAAAGGACTGGAAGCCCAGGCAAGGCAGGTTTCCAACTTGATCCAGTATGAGGATGCCAATAACCGCACCAGCATTGGTCCTTTATCGAAAAAATTGGATCTTTTGCTGAACAACCAGGGGGTTATTTCAAATGGCTATGTTGCCACAATGCCGTTTCACTCGGAGTTTTTCACAACTCCCCCGCAGGATGGAAACGTGCTCGGTACGAATGAATGGCTGACGACTCTTTCCATCCATGAATACCGGCATGCACTCCAGTACATGAACCTGAGAAGGGGAGTCATCAGGCTGGCCTATTATCTTACCGGCGAACCGGGATGGAGTATCTTAATGAACCTTGCCGTTCCGGACTGGTTTTTTGAAGGTGATGCAGTGACAACGGAAACCGCCCTGACCAACCAGGGAAGGGGCAGGATCCCTTATTTCATGTATCAGTATCCCAGCATCGTCCTGGATGATCGTATCTATACCTATCAAAAAGCCCGCAACGGTTCACTTAAGGATTATGTCCCCGACTGGTATACCCTCGGGTACCTGCTTTGCAGTTACGGACGCGAACATTACGGGAACGACATTTGGACCAAGGTAATGAAGAGAACCACGTGGTACCGGGGTATCATTTATCCTTTTTCAAAAGCCCTGAAGAAGAGCACTACCCTCTCAACACGGAAGTTTTATAAAGCAGCCTTCTCCGATTACCGCGATCAATGGCACCTCCAGGACAGCCTTCTGAAGCTGACCCCTTCGGAACCACTGTCGAAGCCTGTGAAAACAGTGACGGATTACCGGTATCCGGTTTTTATGGATGATGGCAGGCTCATCGTTCATAAAGAAAGCTACAAGCACACCGGAGCTATTTATCAGATAATGCCTGACAGCACTGAAGTCAGGCTTTGCGAAACCGGAATCGCCCAGGATCTCTATATGTCGGCTTCCGGCCCGTACATCGCCTGGGCTGAGGTGAGCTGGGACGAAAGGTATTCAGCTCAGAATTATTCTGACATATATCTTTTCAACACTGCGTCAGGGACAAAGACCTGCCTGACCCGCAATCAAAGATACTTCTCGCCTGCCGTTTCACCTGACGGCAAGCAAATACTGGTCGTGGAGACCGATCTGTCCAACCAGTTCAGGATCAAGATCCTGGATCTGGCCAGCGGCGAGGTGATTCAATCCCTCCCGAATCCTGACAATCTTTACTATACATTCCCCAAATGGGACCTGGATGGAAAGCACATCATCAGTTCAGCCCGCAATTCCGCCGGTAATATGTTGATCATCCGCCAGGCTGTCAGTACCGGTAAGATCTCGATCATGGTCCGGGAGATCAACCATGTGATCGGCGAGGTGGTCGTCACTCCCGCAAAACTTTATTACTCCTCCACCTACAGCGGGATCAACAATATCTATAGCCTGAACCGTTCGACCGGCGCTATCACCCAATTGACTTCGACGCGATTTGGCGCCTATTTCCCCGCTGTCAGCCAGGACGGGAAGACTCTGGTTTATTGCGAATTCACCCACAAAGGCCACCGCCTGATGTCTGCTCCCATGAACCGGCTCCTCAACAAGACAATCCAGCCTGTTCCGCTTGAGAAACTGTCAAAATTCGACCATTCCTTCTTCCCTGAAGAAGGTGGCAGCATTCTTGGCAAAATACCGGAAAACGATGAGGAAATCAAGCCGTACAAGCAGTGGCAGCATCTCTTCAAGGTCCACAGCTGGACCGTCAACCCGACATTTCAGTCGATCGGGTTGTTCCTGATGTCAGATAACCTTTTGAACAACCTGCACGTTGAAGCCGGGGCTGATTATTACTGGAACGAACAGGTTCCGGGTTTCAGCGCCAGCATCCAGTACGCCGGGTTATATCCGGTCATTGGCCTCGGCGTTTCACGCAACTACCGCTCGGTCGGAGGGGACGAAGTGCCTAAACAAAGTTTTGTTGACAATACGGTGAATGCCGAAATCAGTGTTCCATTGAATTTCTCCCGTGGGCTTTTCTTCCGCCAGGCCAGCCTATCGGCAGGATACAACCTGATTTCCTTCCAGGAAGTCCGTCCCAGCGACCTCAGGCCTGTCTCACAGACTACATACCTGCACACGATCTCCGCAAGCGCCCGGTATATCCAGTATAAACGCCAGGCTCGCCAAAACATCACGACTCCCCTGGGATTCGGTTTGGAAATATCTGGGAATCAGTCGGTTAACAACATTACGGCCCTACAATACATGGCTGTCGCCGATGGAGCAGTCCGCGGCCTGCTGCCGAATCATAACCTGGTTCTGACCGCAGCCTGGAAATACGAACCTGATGATAATGATTATTCCTTCCTGGACCTCTTTGTCTATCCGAGAGGTTTCAGCATCCCCCGCAGCAACTGGATGGTAACGGTCCAATCCTCCTACCATTTCCCCCTGTTTTACCCCGATTTCGGATTTGCGGGAATCTTTTACTGTTCAAGAGTCCGGTCCGACCTGTTCTTCGACTATGGGTATGCTGATATTCCATCCGGTATTGACACCTTCTCGAACGGACTGTTCCTTTCGACCGGTGTGGAGCTGATCTTTGATACGCGGTGGCTGACCCTGGTGGATCTACCCTTGGGATTCAGGTTTTCCGTTCTGATGACACGCGATTTTTCAGAACCAACCAAGAATTTCAACTTTGAATTCGTAATACCGGTCATCAGACTATAGATTTAATAATTTGCGATTAAAAGATGAGAATATTTCAGGTTGATGCTTTTGCATCCCGGATGTTTACGGGGAATCCTGCCGCAGTTATACCCCTTGAAGAATGGCTCGACGAAGAGATCCTACAGCGCATAGCCATGGAAAACAACCTGGCCGAAACCGCGTTCTTCATTCCGCGGGGTGATCACTACCATTTACGGTGGTTCACTCCCAAGGTTGAAGTCGACCTCTGCGGTCATGCAACCCTGGCGACTGCTCACGTTCTATTCAATCACCTGGGTTTCGCGGGAAAAGAGATTTTTTTTGAATCCAAAAGCGGTATCCTGAAAGTCTGTAGGGAAGGGAAACGTTACATCCTGAATTTCCCTTGTGATGATCTGGATCCTGCGGATCCCCCTTCGGGCATGATCAGAGCTTTAGGCAAAAAACCACTGTTTTGTTACCGGGGATGCACAAACTACATGCTGGTTTATCGCAGGCAGGCCGACATTGAGCAGATGAAACCCGATTTCACCTCTCTGGGCAAGAGTGATGCTATGGGTGTAATCGTGACAGCTCCCGGAGACTGGGCCGATTTCGTTTCCCGTTTCTTTGCTCCCAGGCTTGGCATCAACGAAGATCCGGTCACCGGTTCTGCGCACACCTCACTGATCCCCTACTGGAGCAGGCAACTGGCTAAACAGGAGATGGTCGCCCGGCAGCTTTCCGAACGGGGCGGGGAACTGCATTGCCGTCACCTGGGCAATAGGGTTGAAATCGGCGGCACCGCCGTTACATTCATGGAAGGCGCTATAACCCTGCCCGGAGACCTTCAGTTGTAGGCTATTTTCCAGAATCCGTGTCCTGATTGCATTTTCGTAGCATATGATGAAATTTTCATCATATGATTAAATTTTCTACACCTATTGTATAGTTAAGATTATCAATGCGTTAATTGATTTTATCTTTTTTAGTGTTTATTTATTCATCACTTCGGATGTAAATAATTTTTACATAATTTTTATAATCGTTTGATTTTGTTATTGTTATGAGTATTGGCATTGACTTTGATTGACTGTTTACAACAATCGCTTCTAAATGACATCAAAGCATGTGGCCATGAAAAAAATCACTTTTCTCATCGTTGTTGCCTGTTTGGCTGGGTATTCACTATCAGCTACACCCGGCTCAGGCAGTATTTGGGAGGCCAAAACAGGTGATGACTCACCGGTTAAGGGAACAATCAGCATTACAGCTTCACCAGACTTAAATGATCTGGCAAACCGTTGGATTGCAGGTTTTTCGGCTGGCAATCCAGGCACCAGGATAAACCTGTCCAATGAAAGCAGCACGGGAGCTGACCTGCATGTTATATCTGAGGCTTACAAAGGGGCAGCACCTGCGGGGGACGGCTGGAGAATGGTGATCGGACGGGATATTATCGTTCCCGTGATCAGCTCTTCAAATCCTTATCTTGATGAAATCAGGAATAACGGAATTTCAGCCCTTGAATTGTCGGCTGCTATTAAAAACAATGCGGGATCAGCCTGGAATCTCCTTTTGGGTGAAGGGCACCCCGGTGAGGTTAAGTTTTATGCCATCGAAGATGAATCCGTGCGCAGGAGCATTACCCGGTTCATCGGTCTGGGTTCAATATCTTTCAAACCGGTAGCCCAGCCTACCGGAGAAGAGCTTCTGCAAACGGTTGGCAGTGAACCTCTGTCAATTGGCTTTTGCAGGCTGGCCGATCTGCTGGATCCTGACGGTCAAACCCTGATGAAGGAGGTCACTCTGCTCCCGATTGACAGGAACGGAAATGGCAAACTGGATTACATGGAGAATATTTATGAATCCGGAGCTTCTTTCCTTCGCGGGGTATGGATCGGGAAATACCCTTCTGACCTGGGGAGGGATATACTCCTCAGTGCAGCGGGCAAACCTTCCGGAAAAGATGAGATTGCCTTTATTCATTATCTTCTGAATGACGGACAGAAAACCCTGTCAATGGCCGGATTCAATGGTCTTGTTCTGAGCGAGAGGCAATCCAAAATTGATTCATTCCCCCTGTCGGAACCGGCTCCCGTTCCTGGTGGCATTAATGTCCTGCAGCTGTTACTGACCTTGATTGCAGGGGCCCTGGTGGTAATCCTGGCAACGGCCATGATCATCCGGTATATCAGGCAAAACAAACCGGTCAGAATGGAAGCTGTTCATGGTCCTGGCACGGCTCTGAACGAAAATATCCTGACGGCCCCGGGCGGATTGTATTATGATAAATCCCACACCTGGGCTTACATGGAAAAGAACGGTACAGTCAAAGTGGGCATTGATGATTTCCTGCAGCATGTCACGGGTCCCATTACCCGTGTCTTGCTCAAGAGACCAGGCGATCGCGTAACGAAAGGGCAACCGGTTCTGACCGTCATGCATAAGGGTAAGCACCTGGTCGTCTCTGCTCCGGTATCCGGGACGATCGTTGCCCAGAATGCCGGACTTTTCACCGATTCGACACTGTTGAATGATTCACCTTATACCGACGGATGGGTATACGCCATTGAGCCCACCAACTGGATCCATGAGGTTCAGCTTCTGCTCATGTCTCCCAATTATAAGGAATGGCTCCGGAATGAACTGGGACGGCTCAGGGATTTTATCCTGTCGGTTGTTAAACCCGATACGCCGGAATTCGTGTGTGTCACCCTCCAAGACGGAGGCGAGTTGACCGATCACATCCTGTCAGGATTGGAGCCTGAGGTTTGGGAAGAATTCCAGACCCGCTTCCTCGACAATGCAAACTCATCAAATACAATATAACCTATGGGATTAAATCGTCGTGGGTTTTTACAAACGTTAGGGGTTGCGGGTGCAACCCTGACGATCGGCAAGGGTTTTGCCGCACCGGGGAAAAGCAAGGAGAAGATAGAATTCTATGGAATTCTCTATGATTCTACGCGTTGCATAGGTTGCCAGACCTGCGAGTATTCCTGTGCGGAAGCTCATAACCTGCCGGAACCCAAAGATTCCCCTGAAGTGGGTGTGGTCCGAAAAACCGATGAAACATGCAGAACGGTGGTCAATGTCTTCAACACCAGCAAAGGCGAGTTCTTCGTTAAAACGCAATGCCTGCACTGCAATGAGCCCGCCTGCGCAGCAGCCTGTCTTACCCAGGCCATGATCAAGACCAAGGAGGGACCCGTCATCTGGAGAGCCAATAAATGCATGGGATGCCGTTACTGCATGGTTTCCTGTCCTTTTGACGTGCCGAAATTCGAATATCACAGTCCTAATCCGATCATCCAGAAATGCGATATGTGCTACGACCGGATCATGGAGGGCAAAATGCCTGCTTGTGCCGAGAATTGCCCGGAAGGGGCCATCCTGTTCGGGAAGCGGAGGGAACTGCTCAAGGAGGCCCGGAGAAGAATCTGTGAGAAGCCGGATATCTACGTCGATCATATCTACGGTGAGCATGAAGCCAATGGAACCGGTAACTTGTACCTGTCGCCGGTTCCCCATGAGGAGCTTGGATTCAAGACTTCGGTTCAAAACGCATCCTACCCCGCCCTTTCGAAGGGTTTTCTCTATGCCGTCCCATCGGTGTTTGTGCTGGTTCCTGTATTACTTCTGGGCATTAATCAGGCGACGAAAGATAAAAACCTAAACGAAGAAGATGAAAACGAACAATAGCCCTGTCAGTGTGCCGGTTGCCAGGTACAATGATGGAAAATCCATCTGGAAATTCATGCTGTTTGAGTTGAAACCCAAAGGCAAGATATGGACTCCCTTTAACATAATTTCAGTTCCGGTAATCCTGCTTGGAGCGATCCTGATAGTGATCCGTTTCGCGAAAGGGATCGGAGCCGTTACCAACCTGACACAGGAGGTACCCTGGGGACTTTGGATCGGATTTGACGTGGTCACCGGAGTTGCCTTTGCTGGCGGGGCATATGTAATCACCTTCATGGTTTATGTCCTGAACAGCCATCAATACCATTCTATAGTGAGGATAACCGTTCTGAACGGTTTTCTGGCTTATCTGTTTTATGCAGGCGCACTGCTACTCGACCTGGGCCGTCCATGGAATGTGATCAATCCGATCATCGGAAACAACTTCGGTACCAGCTCGGTTCTTTTCCTCGTTGCCTGGCATTTCCTTCTTTACATGCTGGCCGAACTGATCGAGTTCTCACCAGCCATCGCAGAATGGCTCGGGGCCAGGCGTGCCAGAAAGATCCTTTCCGGGATGACCATTGCTGCTGTCATATTCGGAATCACGCTTTCAATCCTGCACCAGTCTGGATTGGGAGCCCTTTACCTTATGGCAAGGGAAAAGATCCACCCCCTGTGGTATTCTGAATTTATTCCTGTTATGTTTTTGGTTTCCAGCATTTTCGCAGGACTTTCCATGGTGATTTTCGAAGGATCCGTCAGCAACAAGGTTTTCAATGACCAGCTTAGCGACAAGGACCACCAGGATCATAACAAAATCGTCCGGAACCTGTCGAAGATCTGCGCAGGCACCATGTTTGCCTATCTGTTCCTGCAATTGCTGGTTTTTATACACGATAAGCATTGGGACCTGATCAACACCCCAATGGGGTACTGGTTCCTGCTGGAGATGATCGGTTTTGTCCTGCTTCCGATGCTGCTTTTCTTCTTCAGTTATCGAAGAAACAACATCACCCTGATCAAGGTGGCAGCTATCCTGACCATGCTCGGGATCATTCTCAACAGGCTGAATGTCACGATTATAGGTTTTCGCTGGGAAGATTCCATAAGGTACGTGCCTTCCTGGATGGAAATTGTCATTACACTGACCGTCATTTTTACGGAGATTTGGATATTCAGGTGGATCGTCCGGCGGATGCCCGTTTTGCGGAAACCACCGGTCTGGGTAAAAGAACAAGAATAATACCTTAAATAGAAAACCATGGACGGATTTAGTTATTTCAACATTTTTGAGACGAAAGGCATCGAATATCTGATCATCATTTCATTCTTTGTCATTCTCATCCCCTTTTGGATCATCCTGAACAAGCAGTCGAGACGTAGAAGGCTCGCAGCGAAGGTCACCGGTGCGCTGAAGTCAGGCGATATCCGGATTCCGCAAGGGGTGTTTTTCAGTAAAAACCATACCTGGGCTCATCTGGAGAAGTCGGGAATTGCCCGGATCGGATTGGATGACCTGCTCGTTCACGTTGTGGGCGATGTCAGTCTGCTTAACCTGGTCAAACCGGGAGATTCCATCAGAAAAGGGGATCCCGTTGCACAAATTTTCCATGACGACAAGAATCTGACCATCTTATCGCCGGTGTCCGGGCAAATAGTCAGGAACAATTCCCAGCTGTCCGGGAGGCCCGAAATCCTCAATGACGATCCCTTCAGGCAAGGCTGGATCAATCAGATCAGGCCATCGGACTGGATGGACGAAACCAGGGGTTTCTATTTGGCAGAAGCTGCAACCGATTGGATCGCAGGTGAGCTGAAAAGGTTCAAGGATTTCCTGGTCGGCTCGGCCGGAAAATACTCCTCGGAATCCTCCCTGGTAGCCCTGCAGGACGGTGGTGAACTTCGCGAACAGATCCTGGCAGAAATGCCTGATGAACTCTGGCAGGATTTCCAGAAACAGTTTCTGAGCACGTTGGATTGATTTTTTACCTATTTTAAAGTTGTCAACTCTTGCCGGGTTAACAACTTTATATTTTTTCAGATGGGACAGCGAAAAAGTTCGAAATACACGAATGAATTTACCCGGAGGCTGGTCAGGAATTACATCCGGTTTCAGTCCTCCATATACAGCCGGGTTGTTCTTGTTATCGGAGTTTTATCGGTTTTTCTTCTGATTTCCTATAATTTCCTGTTCAACACCGTGAACAAGGTCTATATCGACACTGTCATTTATCAGAACGGAAACAATATCGGCTCCATCGTTGAGGGTGCTCTGTATCATTCCATGCTGGAAAACAACCGGAGTGCGCTTCAAAATACACTCGACGTGATCAATACCATGCCCGGTATCGATGATGTCAACATGTACGACAATGAAGACAACCTGGCCTATTCTTCCTTCTCGGAAGATTCCGGAGGGCATATAAACCCCAATTGCAAAAGCTGTCATGAGGATATAGGTACCATGTTCCCCCGGAAAGAAAAATCCTACCGGATCATCGATGTTAAAAGTGAATGCGAAATGACCCGGGAAACTGGTGAAGCGCGCCACCTGCTCATCCGGTCGCCTATTCTGAATGAACCATCCTGCTATCAGAATACAGCCTGCCATGCTCACAATGCTGAAGAGGAAGTATTGGGTTCGCTGTTCATCAAGCTTCCTTTGCAAGAGGTGGATGTGTCCGTACAGAAAGCAACCCATCAGTTCTTTCTTCTGGCCTTGTTCGTAACTGCCGTATTGGCCTGGTTCCTTATTCTTTTTACCCGGAGAAAGATCAAGGATCCCCTGACAGATATCATTAAGGCCAGTGAAGCGGTGGCAACGGGGAATAACGATACCCGGGTCGATATCAGGCCCAATCAGCTGGAAGATATCAAACTGCTGTCCGAAACTTTTAACCGGATGTTGGATAACCTCCAGGAAGCCCACACCGAATTGCAGAACTGGTCGAAGCAACTGGAATACAAGGTTCGGAAAAAATCGGAAGAGTTGGGTGAAGTCCACAACGAACTGGCGCAAATAGAAAGGATTGCATCTCTGGGGAAACTTTCCTCCTCGGTTGCGCATGAGATTAATAATCCTTTGTCAGGAATCCTGGTTTATACCAAGTTGGTAAACAAAAAATTAGCCAACGAAGAGATTGAGCCTGTTAAGAAAGAGTCCATCCTTAAACATCTAAAGTTGATTGAAGATGAGACCAAGCGTTGCGGCGATATAGTCAAGGGACTGTTAGATTTCTCGCGGATGGACCAGGATGATTTTGAGACCCGGCACCTGCATGAGATCCTCCAGGAGATCTACACGCTGATGCTGCATCCCATCACCATTGCCGGGATCAGTTTCAACACTGATTTTAAGGCTCATACCGACCTTGTATTCTGTAGCTCTAACCAAGTCAAGCAGGCCTTTGTCGCGATCCTTGTCAATGCTTCTGAAGCGGTTACCGAAGGTGGTGAAATAGGGTTTAAGACTATGAATCCCGACGAGGACAGCATCCGTATCGATATAACCGATAATGGCTCCGGGATCGCACCCGAGGATATTCCAAGGATCTTCGAACCGTTCTTTACCACGAAGCGCAAAGGAAGCGGGATTGGCCTGGGACTCTCGATTGTTCATGGAATCGTTCAGAGCCACAACGGTAAGATCGATGTAAAATCCGAGCCCGCCAAAGGCACAACATTCTCCATTACTTTACCAATATTCACAAACGGATGACAACAGAAATCATGCGGAAAATATCCATCCTGATCGTGGATGACGAAAAATCGGTACGCGATTCCTTGTACAATTGGTTCATCGAGGATGGATACCGTGTTGAATGTGCAGAAAATGCAAAAAGAGCTCTTACACTCCTCGAGGCGGAAAGCTATGATATTGTCCTCGCTGATATCAAAATGCCCGGCATGGACGGTTTGGAGATGCTTCGAAGGATTAAAGCCCTGAAAAAGGATTCCATCGTCATTGTCATGACCGCTTTTGCCGCCGTTGACACGGCTGTCCAGGCCCTTAAGGACGGAGCTTATGATTATGTTACCAAGCCTTTTGATCCGGATGACTTGTCACATCTTATCCGGAACGCTACCCGGCAGATTTCGCTGGCCCAGGAGAATGAAGCGCTCCGGGAACGGGTCGTATCGCTCGAGAACGTCGAAGATTTGATTGGCCAGAGTGAAGCAATGCAAGTTGTTCTCAAACAGGTCGAGAGCGTTGCCCAGTCCAATTCCTCCGTTATCATCACCGGAGAAAGCGGAACAGGAAAAGAGCTGATAGCCAGGGCAATTCACTCTAACTCACCAAGGAAGTTCTTCCCTCTTGTGAGTGTTCATTGCGGGGCCCTGACCGAGAGTCTGCTTGAAAGCGAACTGTTCGGACATGAAAAAGGTGCATTTACGGGCGCTATGTACAACCGGAAGGGAAGGTTTGAGATGGCAGACGGCGGAACGATTTTCCTGGATGAGATAGCCACTGTCTCATTGAAAATGCAGATCGAACTGCTGAGGGTTCTGGAGACTAAAAGTTTCATCCGGGTGGGAGGCAACAAGGAGATCACTTCCGATTTCCGGGTCATTTGTGCAACCAACCGGGATCTGAAAAGCATGGTAGCCAACGGCACGTTTCGTGAGGATCTCTTTTACAGGCTGAATGTAGTCAACATCCATGTTCCCCCGCTGCGGGAACGCATCGAAGACATCCCCCTGCTGGTCGATTATTTTATCACCAAATACTGCACATCGATGAACCGTCCGCCGGTAACCATCGAACCATCCGCCTTGAAAAAGCTGCAGGAATTCGATTTTCCCGGAAATATCAGGGAACTTGAAAACATTATCGAGCGGGCAATCGTCATTGGTAACGGAAAGAAAATCACGGACAAGGACCTGCCCATTGAAAAGGTGACGGCTGCAAACAGTTTTGAGAGCCTGGATGAAGTTGAGAAAAATCACATACTCCAGATCCTGAATCAGTATGAATGGAATATAACCCGTACCGCGAAAGCCTTACAGGTCGACCGGGTCACCCTGTACAATAAAATCAAGAAGTACAAATTAAAACCTGCTGATTAATCCATCGCTGTTCATTGATCGGGGTTTTAAAATGGCTCAGGACCTCATAACCATCATCTCCTTCGGTGAATTTGACCAAGACTTTCTCGGACAGATAGCAAAACGCGTCACCGAGGAATATGGCCATCCTGTCGCGATCAGATATGGATTGGTGGACCTGAGTGAGTTTTTCGATCCGGCCCGGCGACAGTACAACGGGAACCTTCTGCTGAAGGTGGTCGATAACAGCTTCTCTGAAGAGTCCTTGAAAACGTTTGGGCTCTTTTCCGTTGACCTCTTTATTCCCATTCTCACCTATATTTTCGGGCTGGCCTTTCTAAACGGAAAATCAGGGATCGCCTCCGTATACCGGTTGAGCAATGCCCGATATGGCCTGCCCGAAGACAGAAACCTGTTGCTGGAACGATCACAAAAAGAAGTCCTCCACGAGTTGGGACATACATTTGGGCTTATTCACTGCCACACGCCTGCCTGTGTTATGGCATCAAGCACGTATGTTGAAGACATTGACCAGAAGGAGAGGTATCTTTGCCCGCAATGCCGTTCACATTTAAGTCTTTAACTGAATATTGGAGTTTTAATGGCTCCCATCCCGGCAAGCATTGGAAGGCAAAAACTTGACAGGAACTGGTAAATTTGCCGCCGAAAACCCTACATTAGTTCTATCTTTTTGCTTGATAACCGGTTACAATAATGAGAAAATGGCGCATCGAGGACTCAGCTGAACTATACAATGTCAATGGCTGGGGAATTAATTACTTCTCGATCAATGAGAAGGGTAACATGGTAGTGACCCCTAAAGCTTCCGGAGTTCAGATCGATCTGAAGGAATTAGTTGAGGAATTGCAGCTGCGGGACGTTTCGGCACCCATGCTGATCCGTTTTCCGGATATTCTCGATGACCGGATCGAGATCATGTCGAGCTGCTTTAAGGCAGCTGCGGAAGAATATGGTTACAAAGCTCAGAACTTCCTGATTTACCCGATCAAGGTCAATCAGATGCGTCCCGTTGTTGAGGAGATCGTCAATCATGGGAAGAAATTCAACATCGGACTTGAAGCCGGTTCCAAACCGGAACTGCATGCCGTAATAGCCATCAATACGGACAATGATTCCATCATTATCTGCAACGGCTATAAGGATGAAGATTATGTCGAGCTGGCGATACTTGCCCAAAAAATGGGCAAACGAATATTTCTGGTCGTCGAAAAACTGAACGAACTGCGGCTGATCACAAAAATAGCCCGTCGGCACAAGATAGTGCCCAATATCGGTATCCGTATCAAGCTGGCCAGTGCGGGAAGCGGAAAATGGGAAGATTCAGGTGGCGATGTGAGTAAATTCGGCCTGACTTCAAGCGAACTCCTTGAGGCACTGGATTTTCTCGAGAGAAACCGCATGAAAAATGCTCTGAAACTGGTGCATTTTCACATCGGCAGCCAGGTGACCAAGATCCGAAGGATCAAATTAGCCCTCAGGGAAGCTTCACAGTTTTATGTGCAGCTTCATTCCAAGGGATTCGCGGTGGAATTCGTTGACATCGGCGGGGGCCTGGGGGTGGATTATGACGGTACGCGCTCGGCCAGCAGTGAGAGCAGTGTCAATTACAGCATCCAGGAATATGTCAATGATGCCACCTTCGCCATGGTGGATGCAAGTGAAAAGAACCACATTCCTCAGCCGAACATCATAACCGAATCGGGCCGTTCATTGACTGCTCACCATTCTGTCCTGATTTTCGAGGTCCTTGAGACCGCCACCCTTCCAACCTGGGATGACGAAGAGGAGACCAACCCCGACGACCATGAGCTGGTACGCGAGCTGTATGAATCCTGGGAGCTGCTGAACCAGTCGCGTATGCTCGAAACCTGGCATGACGCCCAGCAAATCCGTGAAGAAGCCCTTGAACGTTTCAGTTTGGGATTGCTTGACCTTAAGACCCGTGCACAGATTGAAAGGCTATTCTGGTCCATGGCCAAAGAGATCCACCAGATGGCCTCCAAACTGAAACATGTGCCGGAAGAACTTGTGCATCTACCCAAGCTATTGTCCGATAAATATTTCTGTAACTTTTCGCTGTTCCAATCCCTGCCTGACTCCTGGGCAATTGACCAGATTTTCCCGATCATCCCGATCCAAAGGCTGGATGAGAAACCTGACCGCTCCGCAACCCTTCAGGACATCACCTGCGATTCTGACGGAAAGATCGACAATTTCATCTCAACGCGTAATTTGTCCTATTACCTCCCTGTTCACTCCATAAGCCATAAAGAGCCTTATTATATCGGTGTATTCCTGGTTGGCGCTTACCAGGAAATCCTGGGCGATCTCCACAACCTGTTCGGTGACACCAATGCGGTCCATGTATCAGTCGACAGCAAGGGCTATTGCATCGACCAGATCATTGACGGGGAAACGGTTGCCGAGGTTCTGGATTATGTGCAGTACAATTCCAAGAAAATGGTCAGGACCGTCGAAACCTGGGTCACAACCTCGGTTAAAAACGGGATCATTACCGCAGAAGAGGGCAAGGAGTTCCTGTCGAACTACCGATCGGGCCTTTACGGATACACGTACCTTGAATAAGGCACAAGGCACAAGGCAAAAGGCAAAAGGAAAGGAAGAAGGAAAAAGGAGGAAGGAAGAAGTATTAATCGTTAGGGTTGTAAAAATCACTAACCCCGGCCTTCAGGCCGGGGGACCAGTCACCAATCACAAGTCACGAGTCACCAGTCACGAGTCACGAGTCACGAGTCACGAGTCACCAGTCACTGCAATCCCATGATCCTCACCTCTGACAACATCACGCTGCGGCCATGGAAAGAAACTGATCTTTCCGCGCTGGTCAGGCATGCCGACAATGTCAATATCTGGATCAACCTGCGCGACGCGTTTCCGCATCCCTATACCGAGGAATCCGGAAAAACCTGGCTTACAATGGCTTTGGCGGAAAAGAATAACGTGTTGCTGGCTATTGAGGTGGGTGGTGAGGTTGTAGGTGGTATCGGTGCCATCTTCCATGGTGACGTATATCGCATCAATTGCGAGATCGGCTACTGGCTCTCGGAGGAATACTGGGGAAGAGGGATCATGACCAAGGTCGTAAACCTGCTGGTCGACTATGTCCTCGCCAATTATCCGGTGATATCCAGAGTTTATGCCGATCTGTTTTCATTTAATCCGGCTTCCGCCCGCGTCCTTGAAAAATGTGGATTTCACCTGGAATCGATCCACAAAAATGCCATTATCAAAAATGGCCGGGTGGCGGATGAACACCGGTGGGTGAGGTTTAGGTAGGATTTTCCTACCTTCACGGCATGAAAGAGCGCATAGTGGTTGGCATTTCAGGAGGTGTGGATTCCGGTGTGGCTGCCTGGATCCTGAAACAGCAGGGTTACGATGTTCAGGCCCTTTTCATGCGTAACTGGCATGACACAACCGGCCTGGCATCTGCCGTATGTTCCTATGAAGATGATCTCCTTTTCGCCGAGATGGTTGCGAGGAAAATCGGGATACCCTTTCACGAGGTTGATCTCAGCGATGCTTACCGCTCGCGTGTCATCGATTACCTCTTCAGGGAATATGAAGCCGGACGGACTCCTAATCCGGATGTGCTCTGCAACCGGGAAATCAAGTTCGATGCTTTTGTGGAGGAAGCCCGTAAGTTGGGAGCCGACAAGGTAGCCACCGGTCATTATGCCCGGATTGTGAAGCTCGAAAAACCGGAAGAACCGGTTTTTCGTCTCCTGGCCGGGATCGATAAAAACAAGGACCAGAGCTACTTTCTCTGCCTGCTCAGTCAGCAGCAGTTGAGCCGGTCACTCTTCCCTTTGGGAGAACTGACCAAGCCCCAGGTCCGTGATATCGCAAGAAAAGAGGGTCTGGTAAATGCCGACCGTAAGGATTCTCAAGGCATCTGTTTTGTCGGAAAAGTTGACTTGCCAATCTTTCTGCAACAAAAACTGGCGACCAAACCGGGATCTATCATTGAGATCCCGAAAAAGTTTTTCCTCACACCGGCAGGTGACCGGATCGAAGACCTGGCGAAGCCCGTTGAATTGGTGCCGGACATGGGCCTCGAGGTGGGAAAACACCAGGGCGCCCACTTTTACACAATCGGACAGCGAAAGGGCTTGCAGGTCGGAGGGAAAAAGGAACCCCTATTCATCCTGGGAACCGATATCCTCAATAACATCATTTATGTGGGGCAGGGGCAGGATCACCCCTTGCTCTACAGGCGGGCGCTTCTTGTCAATTATCCGGATATCCACTGGATCCGGCCCGATCGAGCCATGCAAACCGGTGAATCGCGTCGCTGCCTGGTACGGATCCGTTACCGGCAGGAGCTGCAACCGGCAGAGATTCTGCTGCGGGCGGAAGGTATTTATGTTAAATTTGACAAGCCCCAGCGGGCCATTGTTCCCGGCCAGTTTGCCGTCTGGCACGAAGGGGAGGAACTGATCGGCAGCGGTGTGATTAGTTGACTTTATGCTCGAACCCGTATTATATATCGGAATCGCACAATCCTTTTTCGGCGGGCTGGTCATAGCGACCCGAAAACCTCAATCCCTGGCCGACCGCTTCATGGCGGCATGGCTGTTTATCATCGGCATTGAAATGATGCTGGCCCTCGCTAAACTGAAATGGCTTGATTATCTGCCTTATGAGATACCATTCCTGGTGGTGCCTTTCCTGTACGGGCCCCTGGTCTACCTGTACGTCAGAACGCTGATCCATGAAAATCCGAAATGGAAATGGTCTGACCTTCTGCATTTCCTGCCTTTCATGCTTTTTCTCGGATTGTCCTTCCTGTTCAAAACCCGTCCCGATGAATCGGGTTCTCTTCCTGCATGGGCCCACACCACCCGACTGGCATCCATTATTTATGAGATCCTGATCTATGGATCCTTCACCATCTACAGCATCCTGTCCTTCATCCTGTTAACCCGCCACAGGAAAGCCATCCAGGAAGAGTTCTCCTACACATCCGGAAAAATCACCCTGACCTGGCTCCTGTTCATGTCCATTACCGTTTATGTTTCCTACACCCTTACTTTTCTTTCTGCCGGTATCCAGATGTTCGTCATTCATTTACCGTTTGATCCGAAGATTTTCTCTTTTTCGGGATTAACGCTCGTCTCTTTTGCCTTCAGCTTCTATGGTAACCGTCAGGCCAGCATCTATTCCACTAAAAACCTGCATCCGGAGACAAGGGAAACGACAGCTATCAAATATGCCAAATCCGGCTTGAGCCTTGAAGATCTAAAGAAATATGCCGCCGATATCGATAAACTCATGGAAAGCAGGAAGCTTTACCTGAATCCGGAGCTTTCCCTGGCTGAAGTTTCTGAAGCCCTGGGAATAGCCCGCCATCACCTCACCCAGGCGCTGAACACGGTAACCGGCAAGAACTTTTATACCTTTATCAACGAGCTCCGCGTCAAACGGTTTATGGAGGCTGTTGTTGACCCGAAAAACAAGGATTACACCTTCCTGGCCATCGCTTACGATTGCGGATTCAATTCCAAGTCAACCTTTAACTCCGTCTTCAAAAGGATAACCGGATTTACTCCTTCCGAATATCTCAAGACGGTCGGGCGAACCGAATAATCCTTTCCTCGCCGGTTTTCCTTCCGATCCATAAGTATCTGTCAACCTGAATTCCAAGGGTACAACCCACTTAACCCGGACGTCCTGATTCTGTTGGCCGCAGCATTAAGGCGATTGCCATACAGACCCGAAATACCTTTGGGCAAAAATCGGGTTATGAAAAAATACCTGTTGCTAGTAATCGCCGGGATAGCCAGTTTCCCGTTGCTCCATTCGCAAAGCTTGTTTGAATCGAGTCTTGGAAACCAGGGTGATCCAGCCAACAGCAGGCTGGTCCTGTCTGGATTTACCCGTGGCGCAGGCTTTGTAGGACTGATCAAGGATCAGGATCCTCTCCTGAGAAGTGCTTATGGTGAAACCGCCCTGCAAATAAAGGCCCGGGGGGGAACCTGGGGACAGGCTTATACGGACATCCGGTTTAGAGCCGGGTCGGAGTTCGGTTCGGGAATCGAAGGCATGGAGGTTAGGGAAGCTTATGCTGATCTTTACGCTGGCAAAGTCCAGATCCGTGCGGGCAAGCAGATATCGTCCTGGGGACGGGCCGACGGGATCAATCCTACAGATAACCTAACACCTAAGAACTACTTCACCCGGTCATCCGACCCGGATGATATGCGGTTGGGGAATTACATCCTCCGCGGGCAACTCAGGCCCTGGAATTTTCTGAAAATCGAGGTTGATATAGTACCCTGGTATGTTCCTTCCCGATATCGTTTTGACCTCATTGACCTTCCATCCTTTGTTAGTATCAGTGATGTAAGCCATCCCGGTTTCGTCTGGGATAAAACGACGGCAGCGGCCAAGCTTGACCTGGTCTTACCTGCGGTTGAAGGCTCTGTGTCCTGGTTCTCGGGGTACGATGCGCTTCCCGTGCTGAGACCCGGAGCTCTCCCGGCTCCTCCTTTTAATGATTTTAACCTGCAGCTTCTTCAGGTGCCCTTCAGGCAGCAGACAGTAGGAGCCGATTTTGCGACCATTATATTGAAGACGGGTATCCGGGGAGAAATTGCCTGGAAGAAACCCGGAATTACGGATACTGAGGATCCGCTGCTCCCGGAAGCAGAGTTTCAATGGGTTGTCAGTTTGGACAGGGAATTCGGGCCGGTCAGGCTGATCCTGGGATACAATGGCAAATACATACCGGATTTTACCCCGGCCGACCCTCCCCAGGAGTTCGATCCGGCCATGCTGACCAATCCGGCCGTATGGCCCTTGCTGGATGGCCTGCTGACCTCATCAATCGGCTATTACAACCGCATCCTGTTTGACCAGACTGATCAATGGAGCCATGCCTTATTGGTACGCCCTTCTATTGAACTTTTTCATGAAACGCTCGGGATCGAGGTTAACAGCCTGATCAATTTCACGACAGAAGAATACATGGTTTATCCAAAAATCTCCTGGCATTTATCTGACGGAGTGCTCGCAGTGCTTGGCTACCAATTCTATGACGGACCCGATAATACCCGTTTCTCCTGGATTAAAAATGCCTTAAACGGCCCCTTTTTCGAACTAAGAATCACTTATTAACTATGAGAATAACAGGCCTGATATTATTTTGTGCCATTAGCCTGTCTTTCAACCAGGAACAAGCCATCCTTGAAGTCGAGATCTCGCAGGTCCGGAACAGCCATGGAGTCATCCTCCTCTCGGTTTATTCAGGATCCGAAGAATATCCCTACAAGCCTTTCAGGACCATCGTGGTCAATAAGGATTCCCTGCACGCCGGGAAACTCCGCACAACGGTCACCGGGCTGATACCGGGCACCTATGCCATGGGGCTGCTCGACGACGAAAACCAGTCAGGAGGCATGGAATACAACCTGTTAGGTGTCCCGCTGGAAGGTTTTGGTTTTGCCAACAACGCAAAGGCCCTGTTTTCAAGGCCTGATTACGGCCGGTGCCTGTTCACCGTCAGGCCGGGTATGAACCGGCTGCAGATTACCGTACGATACAAACGTTAAGCATGTCTGAATTCATTTATCGTTTTCGCTGGCCGATCATCATAGTTTCCTGGCTGATAGCCATTGGTTTCGCCATCTTGATCCCGTCAATCGAGATTGATGCAGAAGTGGAAGCCCTGGTTCCACACAATATGGAATCCAAGCTGAACACTGATAAGATTGAGGATACTTTCGGCGGAACGGACATGGTAATGATCCTCATCCAGAGTGACGACGTCCTGAAGGAAACTACGCTATACCGCCTTCAAAAAATCGAATCCGGGTTTTCCCGGCTTCCCCAGGTCGAGCGGGTGCTGTCGCTGTTCACCATGAAAGACATCAGGGGAACTGATGGAGCCATGCTGGTTGATCCGGCCCTTCCATTCATTCCGGTGACACAAGAGGAGCGGGATTCAGTCAGGACGATGCTTAGTAATAATGATATGGTAATGCATGTGGTGGTCTCGGATGACTTTAGCCTGGCCGCCCTGATCGGAATCATACAGAAAGAGACCGACGATAGGGTGTTGATTGACTCTGTCAACCAGATCCTGGCGCGGAATCCGGGACCGGAGGAGATCATACTGGGTGGCTTTCCCATTGTCGGACAAAGCATTACAAGCAACATACTGAAGGATGTCAAACTTCTCCTTCCCCTTTCCATTCTCTTTATTCTCATCATTCTCGGCCTGTCGTTTCGCGACCTCAAGGGTGTTCTGTTACCCTTATCGGTCGTGCTGATGTCCATACTTGTATCGCTGGGATTGATTCCGCTGTTCGGATGGAAATTCGCCCTGGTGTCGGTCCTTCTTCCCGTGATGATGGTAGCTATCGGCAATAATTACGGAATATACCTGGTCAACCGGTACCATGAAATTCTCAAACGTGGCCCGGCTGTTGACAAGAGGTCCCTTCTGAAAGAGTTATCCGCTGCCCTGACCAAGCCTATCTTGTTATGCGCCCTGACTACAATAGCCGGGGTCCTGGCCTTGCTGACCCATATCATAGTTCCGGCCAGGCAGGTCGGGATTCTCGCTTCAATCGGGATTGGCTGGGCCCTGATACTCAGCTTGTTCTACATACCGGCATTCCTGGCTGTTCTTCCAAAATCCAAGATCCGGACCAAGGGCAACAGACCTCATATTACTCCTTTCGAGCATTTTCTTTTCAGAACTGGTTTCCTGGTGACCCGCAAGCCCAAAACCATCCTGATGATCGCCGGTTTATTGACTGCAATAATTGGGATCGGCATGATCCGTCTGACGGTCGAAGGCAACACCATCAAGTTCTTCGACAAGAAGGACCCGGTAAGGATTACCTCCAACCTGATCGACCGGAATTTCGGAGGATCTCAAACACTTTCCATTCAATTCCAGGGAGATATCAAGGATCCTGATCTTCTCAAGCGGATGGACCAATATGAAAATATCCTCAAAAACCAAAAAGGTGTTGGGCAGGTTATGTCTCTTGCATCGGTCATGCGCCTGATGAGCAAAACCCTGCTGGATCCATCCGATCCCGGTTACAATAACATACCCGATACCCGGGAAGGGGTGGCTCAGTACCTCGAACTCTACAGCATGAGCGGGGATCCGGAAGACTTTGAGCAACTGATCGATTTCAATTATGAGAATGCCCAGCTGCTGATCCGGATAGATGAAGCCTCGAGCAAGACGATTCTCGGACTGGTCCGGCAGATCAGGGAGCTTACCCGGGAAGATCCAATGGTTGCCTGTATCGGCGGAATAGGGCTGATCTCGGCGGAGATGACCGACAGCCTGGTCACAGGGCAGTGGCGGTCAACCTTTTTTGCCATTGTTGTCGTCTGCCTCCTGGTCATGTGGATTTTCAATACCGTAAAAGCCGGCCTCCTGGTGCTGTTCCCATTGGGTACGGCCTGCATTGTGCTTTTTGGCATCATGGGCTGGCTGGGCATTCCCTTTGATCCCGCAACCACGCTCATTACGTCAGTCATGATTGGATGCGGAGTGGATTATACCGTGCAGTACCTCTGGAGGCAAAGGAGCGAAATGGATTCGGGATTATCGCGGCCTCGGGCCATAATTAAAACCTTGTACACAACCGGCCAGGCCATATCCTTCAATGCCATTGCGGTTATGGTAGGATTTACGCCGCTGTTGTTCAGTGCTTTCCGCCCGATCCGTTTTTTTGGCATGATGATGGTCGTTTCCATTTTTATCTGCCTTGTGGGGGCTTTGGTCATTGTCCCGGCAATCAACCTGGTTTGGAAGCCGAGGTTTATGGAGAAGAGAGTGATTCGTGACTCGTGATTCGTGACT
>Ga0172374_1000072_pt1 | contig 83075 bp, 73 predicted proteins | sample LakKiv3m_FD_114536 | JGI IMG/M metagenome (GOLD analysis project Ga0172374, IMG submission 114536) | Freshwater microbial communities from Kabuno Bay, South-Kivu, Congo - kab_092012_10.3m | ecosystem: Environmental > Aquatic > Freshwater > Lake | place: Democratic Republic of the Congo... | reverse complement strand
GACATGTCATTGCGAGCGCAGCGAAGCAATCTCCCACGCTTCAGTAGAGGAGATTGCTTCGTCGTTGCACTCCTCGCAATGACACGGTTTGCGACATGCGGCCGCAGGTAACTGAATGCGTACGTTTCGCGGTAACCTTTCACTTAAGTGCGGGACACCTACAGGCCTTGTCCATCTTCCGTCCTGGGAAGAATCTTCGCCCGAAGGGCGTACCAAAAGTAGCCATACGCTTCAGAGTATGGGATGTGGCACACAAGCAATTGAGAACGACCCTGAAGGGGTCGTCCAATGCCTGCATGGGACCCCTTCAGGGTCCCAAACGGAGGGTCGTGATCCTCGTTTCCGTAGGGTGAATCCTACGGCTACTTCTGGTGTGCCCCATCCGGGCACTTGGTGCGGCTTTCGCCGTGGGGATTCCCCTCAGCTGGCTTCTTGTCCCAACTTCACCGAATGGCCGCCACAGTTCATGTTGTTTATCTTGAAATCTCCACATCGTAATGTTATTATTTCTTAAAACTATCACAGGAATCACCAATGCAACGAATACTTCTCATGACTCTCGTCGCTATCACCATGCTGTGCTTTTCTCCGACCTTTTCGACCGCGACTGACCACAACTCTCTCCAGCGGTCGGTGTCGTGGACCCAGCGACTCTTCGAGGAGAACTCGCTTTCAGCGTCGCTGCTGTATTGGCCGAACTTCTTTTTGGGCGGCCTTGTGCGTGCGGGAATCGAGCTGACGCAGGATCGCGAGCATCCATACGTGACCATTCCACCTCCCGCGCATTGCGCTTCGCGCTGAGTACCGTCTTTTATATGTTCGGTCGCACATTTTGGCGAAGCCTTGGTGGGACAGGCGTCTCGCCTGTCGATTGGACTTCTGACTCCGAAAGCCATGACAGGCAGGATGCCTGTCCCCCGAAGCCCTAGAAATCCGAGACCGCACTTACGAAAAGGTGTACTAAGTTGCCCCTACGCACCTGGGGATGAACCCGCGGGCGGACGGCAGTCCGCCCCTAGATCCAATCGTCGTCGTGCACGGGGCAACCCGTAGCCCATCCAAATAAAAAAGGCGGGGAAGGTCCCGCCTTTCGAGCCGTCTTATCTTCTCGTCTTATCGTTCGAACAGCTTGATATTAATGCCGTTGGGGTCCGTGAGCGAAGCGTAGCTGATGCCGTCGGTCCCGAAACGAGTGTCCGACAAAGTGAAGCCTTTGGCCTGCAATTCCTTTATCTGCGTGGAGAGGTCCGCCACCCGAAAACTGATCCCGGACACGCCGCCCGACGCAAAGCCCGCATCCACGGACTTGGAGTGGCAAATTTCCAACTTGTACGGCGTGCCTTCCCTTTCCATGCACACCATATCCAGCTCGCCGGTCAACCCCAGGCTCGTCCGGAATCCCAGCTTCTTGTAGAAGTCGATCGTCTCTTCAGGTTTGCTCGTCGCAATCGCAATCGGGAGAGTGCGCTCCTTGACGACAGGGCCCGTATGCGCCGACGATTCCGCGTCCGTGTTGTAAGCGATCAGAATTGCCAGAACAACGAGGAACATAATGGAACACGTAAATCCGACGAAAAGTCGCCTTACGTGGCCGGAAGGCAGCCTCATGCGTATCCAACCTCCTTGAAGGCTCCACGGGGAGATACACCTTCTCCGCTGCGGAAGCCAGCCAAATATACACGAAATCCGGTGTAAAAGCAAGGCCCAAGACGGCATTGCTTCAACCGGAAGTAAAAAAAGTCGTCAACCGCTCAGTATCGCGCGAAATTCTCGGAACTACGCAAACACTGTTCCATTCCCGCTTATACGTCGGTCAACCGTGAAGTTGGAAGGCTGCCACAAACGAACGTCTGGCGTCAAGCCCAAAATCGTCTCGACAGATCAGACGCCGCTCTGGGACGTACGCGTACGGTAAGGACTTCTTCAAAACAGTGTCGGGAATGGCGATTCCTCGTCCCGCCCGCCCTGGAGATGCTCCAGCGCAGCCGCTACCGCCTCGTCTCTGCGGAGGCTTTCCAGATCCAGCCCACGAGGGCGGGAACCCTTCTCGGGATGCCCTACGTCTTCCAGAAGGACGTCGGGCTGGATTCCCATGCCGTCAATGTCACGGCCGTCCGGAGTGTAATAGTGAGCTGTCGTCAGGCGCAGCGCCGTGTCGTCTCGTATCGGATACACGCCCTGCACCGACGCCTTGCCGAAACTTGGTTCGCCGATCATCACGACATCGGGTCGCGCGCGTACCGCAGCAGCGAGAATTTCCGCTGCGCTGGCAGTCCCTCGGTTGATAAGGACAGCGATAGGGATGCCCGCGAACGCACCTCGCCCACTGGTCATGAATTCCCGATTGAGGCTGACATCACGACCTCTAACGAGCGTGATGGGGCCGGACGCGACAAACAAGTCCGCCACCTGGATTCCCTGTTCGAATAAGCCGCCGGGGTTGTCTCGCAGGTCCAGCACCAGCCCGCGCAGCCCGCCCTTCGCCGATCCCGCCATCTGCCGCAAAGCCCGGGCAACTTCCGAGGCGGTGTTGTTCTGAAAGTTGACGATCCTCAAATACCCGATCCCGCCCGGAAGCATAAGGTAACGAACCGGGGCGATCCGGATCGCCTGGCGCCTGAGCGTTATCTGTCGGGTGTCGTCGCTTCCTCTCAGCCGTAAAGTCAGGCGAATTGTCGAACCCGCACGGCCTCGCACCTTGCCGAGGACTTCTATCAGAGGCAGACCGTGAATCGGCTCGCCGTCAATGGCCAGGACCACGTCCCCGGCTTTGATGCCGGCGCTGAACGCGGGCGATCCCTCGAAACAGGAAATTACGACGTAGTCTCCGTCCCGCTGGGAAACCGCCATGCCGATGCCGCCAAACCGTCCCGACGTGCTGACATCCAACTCCTTCAACATTCGAGCGTCCAGCAGTGCGCAGTTGGAGTCCAAGTCCCTCAGCACGAACCTGAGAGCGCTCATAACCAACGCGCGGCGTTCGAGATTACACTTCGCGGCAATTTGTTCGACAGTCGCGAGCAGGCACGAGGGCGCGTCGACCGTGCAATCGGTCCATCGCGGCAGGTCATCAGTGCAGTGCGGCGGAAGAACGAGCATGAGCCGGTGGGCCGCGACGCCGTAAAGTTTTTCTTCTTCTCGCGCTTCCACATAATGGTCTCGGATGATACGCACCGCGTCCAGGAACAGGGCCGATGTCGGGTCTGGAGATCGCCGCTCGGATCGCTCGCTATTCGGCCATTGGGCTGTCGCTGCCGTCACGCACAGCCCTGCAATCAGCGCAACCAGCACGGCGGAGAGCGCCCAGCGATATGACCATGGCATAGTCCTGCGGATCGGTCGGTTCATCATTTCACGAGGCCGTTCGAGTATCCATCGTCCACAAGCAGGAATTGACGTTATATTTAATGAAGGATACGGTGGCGGAGAGATTGTTGGCTGCGGTGAGTTGACGGCGACTTTGGTCGGAGGCTGGCGGAGAGAGAGGGATTCGAACCCTCGGAACACCTTTTGGATGTTCACGCGATTTCCAGTCGCGCCCCTTCAGCCGCTCGGGCATCTCTCCGGCACGTGACACGGACCAATGTAAACCACGAGACTGATACGGGTCAAGGAGATTCAGGATGAGCACCCAACTGTCGGACGAGCATCGTTGCGGATTCATTGCGGTCGCGGGGCGTCCGAACGTGGGGAAGTCCACTCTCGTCAACGCGATCGTCGGGCAGGAACTCTGCGTTGTAACGCCAAAGGCCCAGACGACACGCAATCGAATCACGGCCATACATTCCACGTCAGAGGCTCAGGTGATCCTCATGGATACTCCGGGCATCCACGAGGCGACGACTCAGCTCAACAAAGCGCTCGTCGCTGCAGCGGTCAAGACCCTCGAAGATGCAGACATGGCGCTCATGTTGGTCACTCCGTCCGAGGAGATTCCGGAAGAAGATCGCCGCATTATCGATGCACTGCAAAATACGGGCAAGAACGCGGTTCTCGCCATCAACAAGATCGACACGGTTGCACCGACCGCGCTGCTGCCGGTGATAGAGCTGTATTCTCACGCGCATGACTTCCAGGAGATTATGCCGATTTCGGCCCTGAACGGCTCCGGCATGCCCGAGCTCTTGGAGGTCCTGGTAAAGCTTCTCCCCGTTGGTCCACCGCTCTTCCCGGAAGACGACGTGAGTGACTTGCCGGTGCGCTTCTTCGTCTCCGAGATCGTTCGCGAGCAGGTGATCGTCCTGACCGGCCAGGAAATCCCGTACAAGACAGCGGTCGCGGTGGAGTCCTTCAAGGAGAAGGGCGACATGGCGATCATTCATGCCGATATCCATGTCGAGCGCCAGAGCCAAAAGAAGATAATCATCGGCAAAAGCGGAGAGATGATCAAGCGCATCGGCACGCGCGCTCGCCTCAAGATCGAAGAATTCCTCCAGCGACCGGTGCACCTGGACCTATTTGTTAAGGTTTCGCCCCACTGGACACGCAATCCCCAGAAGATCGCGGAGTTTGGATACGGGGTGAAATGATATCCTAGTCCCGCAGCTGGCCGCGTCCACGAAAACGGCATCTGAAAGCAAGGAAACCGCCCTCACTAGCTCCATCTCCTGTGTCTCTCGAATTTCTTGCCGCTTTCCCTTCAGACGGTTATACTGATACCCTAAATTACTGGCATCAGCATAATTGAACGTAGCCGAACAGGGGGGATGGGAAAATGGATCTTATTGATTTTACACTTGATCACAAACCAGTTCGATTCGCGATGGACGATGACCGCGCGCTCTTGTCGGTGCCTAGGACCCATTTCGGTTTCACGGGAACGAAATTCGGCAACGACGGGCTTCCATGCATCGTTCAGGCGATTGCGGTGGCTGACAAGCGGATGAGGGGGTGAGCCATGAACAGCCGGAAGCTCAGCCACTCGAACTCGGAAATTTCCGGCCCCTTCAGCATAAACCGCCGCCCCTTTCTCAAGATCCTGGGTGAAGGCATTATCATCTATTTTGCGCCGGCGTTCACCGGCGGAGCCATCGACGCCTTTGCGCAAGGGGCCCGCGAACTGTCGACCGACTTCAACGCTTTTTTGCGAATCAGCGAGGACGGGCGAGTCTCGTGCTTCACCGGCAAGATCGAAATGGGGCGGGGGATCGCCACGTCGCTGGCTCAGATGCTGGCGGAAGAACTTGACGTGTCGCTGACCTCCGTGCACATGGTCATGGGCGATACGGACCAATGCCCGTGGGATGCAGGACTGTACAGGTCGATGACCGTGAAGTATTTGGGACCACAGCTGCAAGCGGCCGCGGCAGAAGCCAAGGCAGTCCTTATCCAGCTGGCCGCCCAACATCTCAACGTTCCGCCGGACCGACTGGAGACGCGGTCTGGAGTAGTCGCGGACAAGCAAGACCCCAAAAGGCAAGTCTCTTACGGCGCTTTGACGAAGGGAAAGCGCATTGAGAAGCTCCTGGACCACACCCCGTCACTGAATGCGAGTACCAATTACGGAGTCTCTGGTAAGTCTCAGGACCTGATTGAGGACGTGGAAAAGACCAATGTGATTTTCGAGTTGGCCGGCGTCCGCATTATGAGCGGCCGATGACTTCGGACCGCCCCAAAAGCAAGCTCAAGACCTCATAAGAAAGGGATTCGTTAATGAAATTCCCGCTCGCGATATTCGTTGCGCTGACAGCTCTTCTTGTGGGATGCACACTGTCCGCCTTCGCCGAAGAACTGAAGCGCATTCAACTGCCCGAGCCGAAACTGGACCAAGGCAAATCACTCGCGCAAGCGTTGCAGGACAGAAAGTCTTCCCGCGAGTTTCGCCCGGACAGTCTGCCGCCTCAGACGATTTCAAACCTGCTCTGGTCTGCACTTGGAATCAACCGGCCGGATTCGGGCAGACGCACCGCTCCGTCCGCACGTAATCGCCAGGAGATCGATGTATATGTTGCCACTTCGCAAGGCGCGTATCTCTACGATCCCAAAGCACATGCACTGAATCCAGTGGCGGCGGGCGACATTCGTGCGCTGTGCGGCACGCAGGAGTTTGTCAAGAATGCTGCGATCAACGTGGTCTACGTGGCTGACTTGGCGAGAATGGGCGGCATGGATGAGGCGACGCAAATGTACTATGCCGCAGCGGACACAGGTTTCATCGGCCAGAACGTGTACCTGTATTGCGCATCCGAAGGGCTGGCTACGGTATTCCGTGCAATGATCGACAAGCCCAAGCTGGCTGAAGCCATGAAGCTTCGACCCGACCAGCGGATCATGTTTTCCCAGACGGTAGGGATGCCTAAATAGGCAGCACGCTGTACATTGAGGTTTTGCTCTAACCGGCTACTGTTGCTTGGGTACCGGCCGGATGTCATGGATGTCCAGCGCCACCAGAGTAGGCCCCGGCAACGGTTTGTCGCCGAAAAGGATCGGAGTCACTCGCCTGCGTGTCGGGGCCTTTATTCCACCGAATTCCCGATATTCATCGCAAAAATGGGCCGCCTTGGCCCAACTGCCCACCACCAGGGCAGTATAATCCACCCGCCGAAGGTGTAATTCGTCATCAAAATAGAATACTTGCGTCTTGCAGTGAGTAGGAATAGAGTCCGGGAAGGTCACCTGGATTCTTGACCAAGAGCCGCGATCGGCCTCCACCGGACCAAGCGTCGCAAATTCAAAGCCGGGCGTGAAAAACATGAAAGGAGTCACCAGATAGTTCCACGTCGCGTAGCCCCCAAAATACGTAAAGTCGAGATCATCCCATGAGAACGCTCGCCGCAGCCCCCGAAACGCGGAGCGGGGGTGCTCGCGTCTGGCGATTACGGCTCCATCGGCGTCTTTGATGATCACTTCTTCATCGCCGATAAGTTCACTCGTTTGGCCGGTGATCGGGAAATCGTAGAATATAAAATGAGGTACTTGCGTGTAAGCACGCATCCGGGAATGATTCAGAATCGGCCGTCGCTTAGCGGTAAACAAGAATCCGGAAGCAGAGACCTCCGCGTCGAGGGCTTCCAGCTCCTTCCAGAGAGACTCTCCGCCGTGCGCTTCGATTACTGCCGCAATCAATTCCTTCGGGTCAGACGGTCTCATGTCACGCCAGCCCGTCGTTCTTCAGCAACTCTTCGAGCATCGCCCGGTGCTGTTCGAAGGTGTGGATTCATCTGTTCTACGCGGGGATTCCATCCCGCCACATGTCGATCTATCTGGGATGCTGTCGAAGTCCTCACGACAGACCTATCTTTCAGCGCCATGTTTCTTGAGCAATTCGACTACACTATCGTGGCCTTCCCGATGGGCTTTTGCCAGAGCGGTTTCCCCATTCGCGTCTTCGACATGGCAGTCTGCTGCCTTGTCCAACAGCGCTTTCACCACTTTGTGGTGACCCTTCTCAGCAGCCAATGCCAGAGGTGTGGCGCCTTTCTCGTTCGTTGCGCCGGTATCCGCGCCGTTTTCCAACAATGCCTTCACCACTTTGAAGTGCCCGTTCTTGGCCGCGTGAACCAGAGCACTGGATCCGTAAATGGTCTTCGTGTTGACGTCGGCTGCCTTTTCCAACAGCATTCGCACGACTTCGAGGTGGCCATTGTATGCCGCCAATAACAAAGGTGTGGCGCCTCTCGCGTTCGTAGCTCCGGTGTCTGCGCCCCGTTCCAAGAGCGCCTTTACCACTTCGGACTTGCCGTTTTGAGCAGCGTAAACCAGAGGGTTGGAGCCGAAGACATTTTTCGCGTTGACGTCAGCTCCCTTGTCCAGCAGCATTCGCACGACATCAAGGTGTCCGTTTTCGGAAGCCAGTAACAAGAGCGTAGAGCCTTTTTGGTTTGTGGCATTAACATCCGCCCCCGTTCCTAACATCAACTCCACCACCTGAGATTTCCCATTTTGAGCGGCATAGGTTAGAGGACTAGCCCCGTAAACGTTCCGTGTGTTGACGTCGGCCTTCTTGTCCAAGAGCATCTGCACAACTTCAACGTGCCCTTTGCCGGCAGCGACTGTCATAGGGGTGGAACCTTTGTGGTTAGTCGTGTTGATATCTGCCCCTCGCTCCAAGAGAACCTTCACGACTTCGGACTTCCCGTTTTGTGCTGCATAGCCTAGAGGACTGGTGCCATAAGCATTCTTTGCGTTGACGTCAGCACCCTTGTCCAGTAGCATCTGCACGACTTCAAGGTGCCCCTTTTCAGCAGCCATTATCACAGAGGTGGAACCGTTGGGGCCTGTCAAGTTGATGTCTGCCCCTCGCTCCAAGAGAGCCTTCACCATTTCGGACTTCCCGTTTCGTGCCGCATAAACAAGTGCACTGGTGCCAGAAATGGTCTTTACGTTGACGTCTGCCCCCTTGTCCAACACCATTCGCACTACTTCAAGGTACCCCTTGCTAGCGGCCACTATCAGAGGAGTGGAACCTTTCTCGTTCGTGACGTTGGTGTTCGCACCTCGTTCCAAGAGAACCCTCACCACGTCAGACTTCTCATTTTGGGCCGCGTAGGTCAGAGCACTAGCCCCGTAAATGTTCCTTGCGTTGACATCGGCACCTTTGTCCAACAACATCTCTACCACTTGAAGATGACCTTTGTCGGAAGCCAATGATAAAGGAGAGCCACCTTTGTCGTTCCTTGCGTTGACATCAGCGCCCTTGTCCAACAGTATTCGCACCACCTCAACGTGCCCCTTTTCGGAGGCCCAGGCCAAAGGGGTTGAGCAATAAACGGTCTTCGCGTCTACATAAGCCCCTTTGTCCAACAGCATCCGCACCACTTCGATATGACCGTTCTGAGACGCGCGCGTGAGAGCCGTGAATCCGTAAGTGCTCGCGGCATTGACGTCAGCCCCTTTGTCCAACAGCATCCGCACCACTTCGATATGACCGTTTTGAGAAGCGAACGACAGTGCGTTGAAGCCATCAATGTTCCTGACGTTGATGTCAGCACCTTTCTCCAACAAGAACCGCACCACTTCGCTCTTCCCTTTTTGGGATGCCAGCATCATGGCAGTGTTGCCTCGAGTATCTCTAGCGTTGGAGTCGATGCTTTTCTCCAATAGCAGCTTCACTGTTATGAAGTCCCCCTTTGCCGCCGCCGCCCGAAATGCCTGACGGCCCCGAGCCTTCGTGTCGAGCGCAGCTCCCATATTCACAAGAAGCGGGATTACCTCACTGGAACGGCCGTGTTGGATTACCAACAGGAGAGCGTCATCACGGTGCGACTTAGGAAGAGTTGGTTCCGCCAGCAAACGGTCGACAATACCAACATCACCGCCCAGTGCAGCCATCATGAGCGCTGTCTGCGAGCCGCTACCCTCAATCGCCGGAGATGCGCCATTCTTGAGCAATAGATCTACCATGGACTTATGGCCCTTCATGCACGCTATCATGAGGGCCGAGAGGCCGCGATGGTTGAGAGCGTCGGGTGTCGCGCCGTGTTTCAACAATGATACGGCCGTCTCCTTGTGATCTGCCGAAACAGCGTACATCAGCGGCGTCCAGCCGTCGTCGTCGGTTGCGTTGATGTTGGCTCCTTGACGCACGAGCTCCTCCATCGGGTCCAACCGATCCTCCCTGGCGGCAGCGATGAGGTCTTTGTCTTTCCGGGGGTCACCCACAATCTTGCCGGAGTCTGCACTTACATATTCAGTCGGCACTACGCCCACCAAATCTTCCCACTCTTCCCTGCTCAGGCCCTGAGAAATCCGGCGCCGCGCTTCCCGAATCAGTGCGTTGTCGTCCGAAGTCATATTCGCCAACAAACGCTCGTGGGTCCCCTTTCGCCAATACTTGATGCAAGTGCCTTTGGCGCCCGGTGTTCCTGCATCAGTGTGCTCGATCTGGTGGGCTGCGAATCCATAGCGGCCGAGAGCAAGAGGCGCTCGAGCCACTTGTCCCTGCGCTTTCTCAGCGCGGAACCTTCTGATTTCACGCGGGCGGTCACCTTCCAAGCGCCAAATTTTGATGATCCCAGTCTCCGTCTGAGCAGCTACATATTTGGCGTCCCAGTCGAGGGCAACTCCCACTATTTTCGAAGCGCCTCCTCCTCTGCTCCAAGTGTGCCGGAAATCCCTCAGCTGTTTCTTGTCTGCGATGCGCCAAATCCTAATATGTCCTGAAACGTCTCCGACGGCCACGTGCGTCCCGTCTCCACTCAGTGCCACTGCTGTGTCAGCGTTATCATCCACTTTGAGAACTTCTTTCGGCGACTCCGACATCGTATCCCACACTTTCACTTGCCCACCTTGGTAAGCTTGACTCTTTGGTCCTTTGTGGTCTGCCGGACCCTCGGAGTCCGATTCAGCCTCTTCTGAGGTTCGAACGTCGGGCGATGTCTTCAACTGTTTGAAAGCCGCGACTATTGCCACCATTTTGCCGTTGCCGCTTAGAGCAAACGACACGTCAGCGGTTTTCTTACCCAGCTCAATCATGATCGGCGTCTTCCTGCCCGATGGTACGTCCCACACAACTACCGATTCGGGACTCTGCAATGTGGCTATGCGATCTCTATTCGCGCTTACGGCAAGTTGCTTAGCCGGCCCGACTTTCACTTCCGTAGATTCTTCCGTACACGTTTTGCAGGGGTATACGGTGTTTGCAGCTCGGATGGTAACTGTCCCCGTACTATCCGCCTGATCGTGATGCGCCGTAAGAAGCACCTTGCCTTCTTCATCAAACCACACTGCAGCAACGCCTTCTCCGTTGTAGCGCGCAGCACGAGGTGGGAGACAGTTCAATCCATCCCGTACTAGCCTACCGACCTCATCGGATGTGTGGAGACGCTGCAACGACTCAGTGCCGAGCAGTATTGCCTGCTCCAACTTGCGACCAACGCAGTCGGGCGATCTCCAAAGCTCCCGCGCCTTATTGCCGCATAGGTATGCCAATGCTTTGTTTCGCTCTTGATCGGCGAGTTTCTTTGCGTCCAGCGCTCGCCTTTTCTCTCTGCCGGCTTGCTGCAATGCTATTTCGAGCCTTTCGGCAGTCTTCTCAGCCAAGTCTTTGTGTATGATTGCCACACCTGCAAGAAGCGCCATCAGCACGGCTATCACCACCAATCCTATAACTGCGGCGAATTTCCCGTATCGGCGCCGATCTTGGGCCTTCCGTGAGGCTTCGAAGAAATCTTTCTGAAGGAGCGTCATATCGGAGCCGCATCGTTCTTGAAATTTCCGGAGGCGATCGAGGTCGGGGGGTCGCCACAGGCTTCCCCTCGGCCGTCCTTGATCCTTCCAATTGTCTGCCGCTTCGTCGAGACGCTGGTGGAATCGGACATCGTCGCGGCTTTCGTCGAGCCACTTGCGAAACATCTCCCAATGGTCGAAGAGAGCCTCGTGAGTCACTTCGACGGTCTCGGTGCCGTCCTCGGACGAGACAGTGACCAATCGTGTGTCTCGGGAGCAAAATCGGTTAATAACCGCGTCAACGTGCTCCGGGTCATCCGCATACGACATAAGTTTTGTGAGAGCCACCCGCCTACGCGTGTCGCGAGTTCCTTCTCCAAGCTGCACAAGTCCTAGAAACACGCGGCGAGCGGTCTGCTGATCTTTCGGGGGCAAGCTCTCGTATATGCGTCTCGCCTCAGCCGCGAGGGCGCCGCCTACGCCACCCATCTTCTGGAGCGTAACAGCCGGCTGGACGCCTTGCTCCAGGCCTTCCCAAATGCGAGTGAGCGCAAACTGAAGGAGGGGTAACGTGCCTTCTCGATCTTTCGTTTCATTGATGAGAAGCTCTACCGTGGCATCATCCAAAGGATAGCCGGAGCGCTTCGCGGGCTCGGTTATGGCCCGGCGCAGTTCGTCCACTTCCATCACGGGAACGATGACGTTTTGCTGGGAGATGATGTTGTTCAACAACCGGTGAGTGGAGGTTTCGCCGAGAAAGTCACTTCTCAGAGTAAGTATGACGGAGACATACCCTGAACGATCGGCGGCCGCGTCGAGAATGTTATTGATGAACTGCTGCTGTTCGTCTTTATCCCTACAAATGGAATACAGTTCCTCAAATTGGTCGACGAGAATGTAAAGCGGCTGAACGCCAACATTCGGCAACTGGGTCGCGATTCGTCGCAGGCCGTCGTAGGTGCCGCTTGCGGTGCTTAGCCTGAGTTCTTCACTAAATTCCCGGGTCTTGGCCACAGGCACGGGATCGTTTGTGGCAATGTGTGCGAGTCTGCCGGCTAGCGCCTCGATGGGATGAGTGCCAGGGGTGAAGACAGCGACACGAGCCTGCTTGTAGCCCGGCAACGGGCGGCGTGCCAATTCCGGAATGAGACCGGCTCTCACCACTGAGGACTTGCCCGAGCCGGAGGGGCCGAGCACAGCCAAGAGTCTGCAATTGCCGTCGTGGCCTGCCGTCGCATCGAGTAGAGCGCGCAATTTGTCCCACAGCGTAGCGACTTGCTTCTCGCGGCCGAAAAAGTCATTTGCATCTTCTTCGGAAAACGCCAGCAGTCCTTTGTACGGGTTGGGACCTACGGCCGTGACGGTAGCGACTGCCTCTTCACGTATGACCCTCGCGGTTTGAAAGATTACAACGTTGCCGTCACCGGTAATGATTGCGTTTCCGTTGGCATCCTGTCCGATTTGGATGCTGCGGTCTTCGCCCGGACTTGTCCCTGACATCAGACTGCCTCCCCCGGCCTGCCTTGAAAGGTCAGACCACGAGATTCACAATTCCAAGAATTTTGTGCCAGTTTTCGCCTAACCAAGCGGCAGCGTTGGTAATGTGAGATGCCAGCTTCTCGGCAGTTCCGGCGAAACCTTCGGCCTTCTTCGCGTAATCGAGCGCCCTATCGAGAGCTCGCCCCACTTCGTTCTTGTCGGGATTCGGTTTCGCGAGCTCTTCTTCGGCATCCTGAAAAGCGTTTTGAATCTTCTGCCTGTCCGGCGTAGAAAGGCTGAGAACGGCCTGCTTGATCGCAGCCAGGTCGGCACGGATGTCGACGGACTCTGGATCAGGCAACGACACCTGACGAAATTGAAGGGAGGCGGCATTCTGATCCCCTGTTTGAATAATGCTTCCTGCCACGGAACCGCCGACAGACACGGAACGGTTTTGTCCGAGGTCCTTGGTGATCGTCATTGGTCTTCCCCCTCCCACGAGACGAAGTTTACGCAAGCCGGAACCGCTCGAAACAGCCGGCAATTCGTTTTCCCCCACTACGCTTTCTGTTCGACTTGAAAATCAACGCTCGAAAGAGCGGTATTCAGCTTAAGCAGTCTGCGGCAACACGTACCGCAAATTCCAGGCCTATTACCCCTAATACTAATCTTAGCCAACAGATTGGGGCCTGTCAAGGAGATCTTGGCGTCCGCGATTCCCTTGTATGAAAGGGCACTTCTATGAAAACGCCCAAAAGACGACCGGCAAGATGCCGGCGCTACCGGCGTTTTCATGTTTCGTTGTGGCCGAAAAACGGCGCATGAAAATTGGTATCAGTCCTCCGGTGAGGACACAGACCAGTCTCGTTTTCGTTGACGGGTGTTTCTTCTTATTGTCAGGATGCCTGAGAGCATGGTGGCGGGAAACAACACGAAATTTGTACACGTATGAATGTAGCTATACACGTAAACGGCCCTGGAGACCGCCGTGTATTTGCCCTTCATCGCAACGTAGTATTTGCCGTTTTCGATCTTTCCGTTGACCGCATCCCCATGGATGACGGAGTTCAATACCCCCCATACTCCGAAGTTGAGTACGGTTATCACGAAGAGTATTTTCGTAGCCTTACCCATCACACCGGGACAACGTTCGTCAGCCGCTCTCGAGATAGTGCTGGGCAGCGTAGGCAGCGAGAGCACCGTCGCCCACCGCGGTAGCGATTTGCCGTAATGTCTTGGATCTCACGTCACCGGCGGCGAATAAGCCCCGTGTGGAACACGCCATTTTCTCGTCAGTAATGATGAAGCCACGATCGTCCGTCTTGGCGAGTTCCCGCACGCCGTCGATCAACAGCGGCTTGAGCCCCACGTAAAAGAATGCGCCCGTCACGGGAAGGTCTTTTTCCGACCCGTCCTTGACCGACCGTATCTTGAGGGCCTCAGTTCCGTCGTTGCCAAGAACAGCGACCGGGACGAAGTTCCAGTGCACCTCGATTTTCGGCTCCTCAAGCGCCTTTTCCTGGATTTCCTTTGCGGCGCGGAACTCGTCTCGGCGGTGAATGATGTGAACCTTGTTCGCGAATCGCGTCAGGTAGACGGCTTCCTCAACCGCGGAGTCGCCGCCCCCGATCACGGCAATTTCTTGATCGCGAAAGAACGGGCCGTCGCAGACGGCGCAGTAACTTACACCCTTGCCCGCATACTCGGCTTCGCCGGGGATGCCGAGTTTCACCGGGGTCGCGCCGAGCGTCAGGATCACCGCACGGCAATGATAGGTCTTCCCGGATTCGGTGGCGACGCTGAAGCCTTCCTGCGTCGCGGACAATCCAACGGCTCGCTCTCGGTCAATCTCAAGGCCGAACTTGAGGGCCTGTCCCTCCATGAGGGTCGCCAACTCATACCCCGCGATGAGTTCCACGCCGGGGTAATTCTCCACCGCCGCAGTATTGTTCAATTGCCCGCCCGAAGCACCACCCTCGAGCAGCCGGACCGGCAGCCGGGCTCGCGCGGCGTACATGCCGGCCGTGAGGCCTGCCGGTCCGCCCCCGACAATTATGAGATCTTCAGGCATATCAGCACACCTTGTCGATCAACTCCTTGATGCGCCCTTTGGGAACCGCGCCGACAATTTGATCTACCATCTGGCCGTTCTTGAAAAGCATCAGCGTCGGGATACCCCGCACACCGTAACGAGTGGGAGTTTCTCGATTGTCCTCCACGTTCAGCTTGGCTACCTTTACTTTGCCGGCATATTCGTCGGCCAACTCTTCCACGATAGGGCCCACGGTTCGGCAAGGTCCGCACCACGCGGCCCAAAAGTCGACGAGGGCGGGAAGTGTTGAATTAAGGATCTTCTCGTCGAAGTCCTGATCGCCGACGACCTCGAGGTTTTTCGATTCGCCCATGTCCGGTCTCCTCTGAATTGCTACGTTTTTGCACTGTACCCTGGGTCACAATGTTCCCGAAGGAATTGGAGAAGTCGCTGTCTCACGTCATCCGGGATTTCGCACGACACGCCCTTATTGCACACCTCAATCGATGCGCACAGGGACCTGTACACCAGAGCGCACGGCGGACATTCCTCAAGGTGCGCCTCAATGAGCCGGCACTCGTGTTCGCCGACCTCTCCGTCTAGATATTCGGAAAGTCGTTCGCAGAAGTCTTTGCACCCCTTGAGCGTAGTCATGAGGCTCCCCGCGATGCTGAGAGCTCTTTCTCAATATAATATCCCGTCAGTGTTTCGCGCACCGCGTTCCGGGCACGATGCAGTCGCGATTTCACCGCGGGCACTGAAGAATTTACGATATCGGCCACTTCAGAGAGCGAGAAACCCTCCACATCCCTTAGGATGAGGACCGACCGATAGAGCGTCGGCAGAGCTTCAATGGCCTCTTCGATCTTCGACCGCCCTTCCTGCGAAAGGAGCACCTCCAACGGGGTGTCGGCGAACTCCGGCGAGCCGGTCATAAAGGCGAGCGAAGGGTCACTGCGTATCTCGTCGTCGTACTCGACGCTCTGTGGTCTGTGTTTCCTCAAGAACATCAGGGCGTTGTTCGTTGCGATTCTGAAAAGCCATGTGGAAAAAGACGATCCGCCTTCGAAATCCCTCAAGCCTTTATAGGCGTTGAGGAACGTCTCCTGGAGCAGATCCTCCGCCACTTGGTTGTCCTTTACCATTTTTCGCAAGTGCCGATAAATGCGTCCTTGGTATTTCTCAACCAGAGCCTCGAAGGCAATAAAATCACCAGCAAGGACTTTCTTTATCGCTGTACGATCTTCCCGGTCTGCGCCCGCCATGAGTATGATGCACAAAAAAGTCTAACGATTCCGCACGCTCAATTCGATGCCTGCTTTGTACAATGTCTCCATTTCCAAGTCCTGTCAAGGATAAACGGACTGAAGCCGTTACCTTACAGGTATTCACGGCGAGGAGCAACAACCTGTCCGAAGTCCTGGAATGAACACTATCTTCTGAGGGTGCCTCCGACGTTATACGTCGGAGCGCTGAAAGCGTAAGAGGTCTTTATCGGTTATCATGACACCTCTCCTGTAAGAAAAGACAAAGACCTCTTGTTGCTTCGCAACCCCGACGTGTAACGTCGGGGATACCCTGCCTAGCTCCCTGAGATATGGGGTACCCTTCTCGTACCACGCGCAAAGATTGCTCTGGCCGGTGGAAAAGAGACCTCACCGATAAGGTTTCCGGACTCGCCCGGCGCAACTGAATCCTTGCGCGGCCACAACAAATTCGATTGCTTAAGAGCGTAGTCGTCGGTATGATGAAACCATTGAGGAGAGCCCATGGACGAGTTGATCACCAAAGCAGCCGAACTCATCGTGCGCGCACGAAACGCAGTGGCGTTGACAGGAGCCGGGATCAGCACAGAATCCGGTATTCCCGACTTCAGGAGCCCCGGAGGCCTGTGGGAGCGCATTGATCCCGCCGAGTTCTCCATCGACCGCTTCCTTCAGAACCCAGGTCGTTTTTGGCGCCTTCACCTCGATATGAAGGCTTCGGGCGACTTCAACATCGGCGCAGCCGAGCCGAACCCTGCTCACCATGCGCTGGCCAAATTGGAGAAACTGGGCCTGATCAAGTGCATCATCACCCAGAACGTGGACAATCTTCATCAAAAAGCCGGTTCGTGCGAGGTGGTAGAGTTCCACGGCAACCTCCTGCGCGCCGCTTGCATGAAGTGCCGCAACAGGGAGCCAATCGAAGACGTCGAAGACCGCATTTCCAATGGAGGAGAAGACACGCCGCGATGTCCCAAGTGCGGTGGTCTGCTGAAACCGGACGCGGTCTTCTTCGGCGAAGCCATTCCTTCACGCGCGTTGGCAGTCTCTCAGGTGCAGTCGCATAAGTGCGACGTCCTTCTCGTGGTAGGGACGTCGCTACAAGTCTTCCCGGCTGCGCAAATTCCCCTTACCGTGAAGCTGAAAGCTCCGCCGGCCACGGTTGTGGAAGTAAATCGGGAACCTTCCGCACTCCATGAACAGGTGACCGACATTCTCCTCGTCGGCAGTGCCGGGAATATCATGGAGCGGCTCCTCAAGGCTGTCGAAGAGCGATTCGCGGCAATGGTGTAACGCTGTACGGATTTCTATGAGAATCGCTCGCCCATGTAGGCGAATGTTCGGGCCGCGGATGGGGGATTGTAGGGGCGACCGGCTGGTCGCCCGCATGCCTCGCCGATAAGGTTCACACGGGCGACCAGCCGGTCGCCCCTACACGTGAATGTGTCCGGAAACGCAACCAGCCCATCCGGGGCAAAGCCACGGACGAAAACCTACCAGATTCTCATCGTTCGTTGAGCCTTGTTCACCATGGGAGCTGGAATGAGGGAACGAGCGCTCCGAGGCCCGCAGCGCGGTCAGGTCAGAAACGCACCGAGGTTTCCACAAAGAATCCGCCGCGGGTCATATCGACTTGATCGTGGTCGCGCTTCGTTTTGACGTACCACATTCGATACCCGCCGTTCATGCTCCATGTCCACAACGGGTTGACGGGAATGTCTACGGCAGTGCTCACTTCCCAGTCCCACGTCTTAAGAGACTCGTAGTCCCACCAATTGACTCGGGCTGAGATGTTCGGCCGAAGCGCAATTCCCTGAAGAATCGGATAGAAGCTTCCGTGCAGACCTAGGGAGGGTATGACTCGCGTCCGATTCTCGGTGTAGTTGAACGTGGACGCGCCTACCTTCACGTTGTTGACTACACTCTGGACGTTGAACACGTCCATATCCGCGTTCAGTCCGAACAGCGCCTGAGGCGACATGTAGAAGTCCAGGTCGTACCCGAGGCGACCGTCGTAGATCTTGAGCCTGGAGTCGTTCGCGGCCTGATCGTACATACTCGGCAGTTCAAATTTCAACCGCACCACATGGATGTTCTCCACGCGGCCGATCAAGGAGTATTCCCAGGTAAGACGATCCTTCGCAACTCCGAGGTTGTCGGTAATTCCGATCTTTGTTCGGTCTGGCTGGACGAGATCGCCGTCAAGGTTGGTAAACCAGAGACGCGCGCCGGAAGTGAGCCGGAGATAGGAGGGGACTTCCCATGCGTGGACATTGGCGAGGAGCATGAAGGAGAGGATGGTGAGCCACGCGATAATAAGAAGCTTTTTTATTATAGATGCCGTCATGTTGTCCACATTCATGCGAATATTACATGACATATTCGACGCAACCTATATATCTTTCTGGACCTTTTGTCAAGACAAAGTCGATAAGCCCGACAACTCTTCAGGTGTGCGATGGAAATTGCCCGCAAGAAAGAAGGAGATCATCACCGCAAAAATAGCCTGGTGCAGGGGCGCACGGCCGAGGCTATCTCAAAAGTCCTCGGAAGAGTGGAACCGTAGCACGATTACCCCCTCACCCTAACCCTCTCCCTGAGGGAGAGGGGATCGGAAATCGCCTCCACAGGCTTCCCTCTCCCCCTGGGAGAGGGCCGGGGTGAGGGTGACAAAGACGCAATCCAAGTCTAATCGCGCTACGATTATCAGTTCTTCCGGAGTTTTGAGACAACCTCGGCCGTGCGCCCTCAGGTTTTCTTAAGGATTCACTTTCGTGGGGATGGAGGTTCCGGTTGAACTTGTCATTGCGACTCCGTTGAAAACGGGGGAAGCAATCTCCGACGCTTGACAAAAGGAGATTGCTTCGTCGTTACACTCCTCGCAATGACACGTTTGATCGCGCGAGCCCGCAGGAATCTGAAGGGATACACCTCTTCTCTGCGCCCTCTTGACAGCTGTAATACTTGGTAATACTATCTGCCAGCTCCATCTATTGAGGGACTCGCTATGCCTTCCGAAAAACACGAAATCATTACCTTCAAGGTTCCCGGATCGCTCAAAGAGGCCATGAAAGGCGTACCCAATCGCTCGGAATTCATCCGGAACGCCATCCTCACCGCTCTGGACAGCGTGTGTCCGCTCTGCAAAGGCACCGGGATCTTCTCGCCTCATCAAAAGGAGCATTGGAAGCAGTTCACCAGGGACCACTCGATACAGGAGTGCGAGGATTGTCACGCTTTGCATTTGGTCTGCGACCATGGTCACGGCCCGAGAAAAGACTGATGACGGATCGATCCACGTGGGCATTTGTCCAACGAAAGGGAACTTCGTGGGAGCACGGTCTATGACAGCGATTGTGCGCGGGTGTGTTTGCCTCCTGCTCGTCATTGTCACCTGGGGGATCAGTGAGTCCGTTTCGGCAGCGGACAAGGTCAAGGTGTTTGTGAGCATCATGCCGCACGCCTATTTCGTGGAACGAATCGGTGGCGATCGTGTGGATGTCGGGGTTCTCGTCGGCCCCGGTCGCCAGCCTCACGAGTACGAACCTACCCCGAAACAGCTTGCGGAACTGGCGTCCGCTCAAGTGCTCTTCACCGCCGGCATGCCGTTCGAAGCCGTTCTGGCGAGAAAGATTCAGGCTTCCTTCAAGAACCTCGCAATTGTGGATACCTCCAAAGGCGTCACTTTGCGCGCCATGACCGAGGAAGAAACCGAAACCGCGTCCCACAGCAAGAAACATGCGCACGGCAAAAAGGACGCGCACAGCCATACCGCCGGGGCTCCTGACCCACACATTTGGCTCGATCCAGTTTTCGCGAAGACCCTCGCAGCAAACATCGGCGAGACGCTCGCATCAGTCGATCCCACCCACGCAGACGTGTACCGGAAGAATGTGGAAGCCGTTCAAACTGACTTGGACCGGCTTGACGAGAAGCTGGCTGCCGCGCTGGCGCCTCTGAAAGGCAAGGTATTCTACGTGTATCATCCTGCATTCGGGTACTTCGCCGATCGGTATGAGCTCCGGCAGGTTCCGGTGGAGCTCGGAGGCAAGGAGCCGAGCGCGCGGCGACTCGCTGGGCTCGTCACCCAGGCCCGGAGGCTGGGAGTCAAGGTGATCTTCGTGCAGCCGCAGTTTTCGACCAAGAGCGCGGAGAAGCTCGCCAACGAGATTGGTGGTGCGGTGGTCCCGCTGGATGATCTGACAAAGGATTATCTCAAGAACATGGAGGATATCGCTACCAAAGTGTCGGCGGCAATTGCGCAATCGGAGAAATGAGCCTGTTGAGAGTTGCGACGCTTTTGCGCTTTGGGCTTGGGCATGAAAGAAAAATCCCCCCTCCCTTTCCCTCCCCGTCAACGGAGAGGGGACGCACTTCCCGCCGTTGACAGGTGGGTTGAGGGGGGGGGGGGAACGATTGACCGCAAGACGGAACGTCTGCACCAGACACGATTTCTCGGAGGCGGCGCCGGCTCTTATCTCATCACCTATTGGGGGTGAAGGGGGATTTTGGCGGGCACGGAGGCCCGCCGCCACCAAACATGGTAGGGGCCGGCGTCCCTGCCGGCCCTTTCTATGTCACTTGTGAGAAAGCGCATCGGTCTCAATTGACGGCACACGCGCTGGGCCCGAATCTGAGATAGGAAAGAGATCATCCCGGCCCGCTCTTCTCAACCGTCGCCCGATGGCAGGCTGGAAAGCCTGCCCCACATGACTGAATATGAGGTCCCATGCAAACAGCTGATCCCGTCATCGTCCTGGAAGATGTGTCTTTCTCGTACGACGGGCATCTCGTCCTCGAGGACGTGAATCTTACGGTCCGTGAACAGGAGCTTGTCTCGTTCGTCGGCCCGAACGGCGGCGGCAAGACAACGCTGTTAAAGCTGATGCTCGGCTTGCTGCATCCGTCAAGGGGGACCGTGCGGGTTTTCGGCAAGCGTCCGGAAGACGCTCGTCGATTCATTGGATATATGCCTCAGCACGCGCATCTCGATCCTCAGTTTCCTGTATCTGTGATGGACGTGGTGCTCATGGGACGCCTCGGCCACACCCGGTCCTTCGGACCGTACACCAAGGCCGACAGGAGTGCTGCGGAGGAGGCGCTGCGGACTCTCCATGTGTGGGACTTGCGGCGGAAACCCTTCTCAGCGCTGTCAGGCGGCCAGCGCCAGCGCGTACTTATTGCCCGGGCTTTATCTTCGAATCCCAAACTGCTGCTTCTCGACGAGCCGACAGCGGGTCTCGATGTGGCGATCGAGGGCGAGTTTTACGAACTCATCCGCGAATTCGCGCGGGTCATGACCGTGGTTCTCGTCTCGCACGACTTGGGCTTCGTGTCACAGCTCGTGCACAAGGTGGTTTGCGTGAAGCGCTCGGTAGTCACTCATGCTACGAGCGAGATCACCGGCGAGATCATCAGCCGAGTGTACGGGTCGGAGATGAAGATGGTACGCCACGACCGAAACAACGGTGGGGATATTGTCAAGTGCATAACTTCCTGACCGATCTGGCTCGCTTCGATTTTCTTCAGTACGCGTTGGTGACGGGTGTGCTGGCCAGCGTCGCGTGCGGGATCATCGGGACGTATGTGGTGGTGCGGCGAATCTCGTATATCGCGGGCGGGATTTCCCACAGCGTTCTCGGCGGCATGGGCGCAGCGCTCTTTTTCCAGAAGGTCGACGGGTGGGATTGGTTGACTCCGCTGCACGGAGCGGTAGCGGCCGCGCTCGTGACCGCGCTGATCATCGGTGTGGTGAGTCTGCGGGCAAAGGAGCGGGAAGATACGGTCATCGGTGCTTTGTGGGCCGTGGGCATGGCGGTAGGGATACTCTTTATCTCACGGACGCCCGGTTACAACGCTGACCTGATGAGCTACCTCTTCGGCAATATCCTCCTGGTGTCGGAAAGCGACCTCTGGCTCATGGCAGGACTCGACGTGCTCGTGGTGGCCGCGGGCGTGCTGTTTTACAATCGCTTCCTTGCGGTGTGCTTCGATGACGAGTTCGCCCGCGTGGCAGGCCTCAAAGTGGAAGTCTTCTACCTCGCTCTCCTCTGTTTGACCGCGTTGACCGTTGTGGTGCTCGTGACCGTTGTAGGCATCGTCATGGTGATTGCGCTCCTGACACTGCCCGTTGCCATCGCAGGGTTCTTTTCCCGGAGTCTCTGGCAGATGATGGCTCTCTCCGCCGTGCTCAGTATGGTTTTCACTACAGTTGGGCTCGTCGTGAGTTACGAGCCCAACTATCCGGCTGGCGCCACGACCATCATGATCTGTGCCACGGTATATCTCGCGGTAGTTGTGGGACAGGGATTGCTGAAATGGCGCCGAGGATAAGTAACCGTTTCTTAGAGCGCCCTCATACCAACTCCCATGGCGAGAATCGCCACAACGAAGCATGAAAACGCCGTGAAGAATACCGGCAAGATGCCGGCGCTACCGGCGTTTTCATAGGAACTTCCATGGCTTACAAGCCACAACGAAGCATGAAAACAAATTAGTAGCGACCGGCATCTTGCCGGTCGTCGTCCCCGTTTTCATAGAAATTTGCTTTCAGCACAGCTCAATGGCGGGCACGGAGGCCCGCCACCACCATAAGAAATAGTGGGGGCCGGCGTCCCTGCCGGCCCTTCTGATCTCACTTGATTGAAAGCGAATCGGTATCACACGAATTCCACCGACACCACCGTCGAAACGCCTGCCTCTTGCATTGTGACGCCGTACAGCGTGTCCGCTGTCTCCATGCTTTGCTTGTTGTGCGTAATTACGAGAAACTGCGTCTGATCCGCCAGTTTGCGGAGCATTTCATTGAAGCGGATGATGTTCGAATCGTCCAGCGGCGCGTCCACTTCGTCCAGAAGACAGAACGGGGACGGGCGGGTGAGAAAGATAGAAAATATGAGCGCCACCGCGGTCAACGCCTTTTCACCGCCTGAGAGAAGGTCCATGTTGCGCACGCGTTTGCCGGGCGGGCGTGCCATGATGTCAACACCGGTTTCGAGGAGGTCGTCTTCGTCCGTCAGCACGAGCCTTGCCTCACCGCCCCTGAAGAGAAACGGAAAGATCTCCTGAAATTTCTCGTTGATGCTGTCAAAAGCCGTGCGGAACCGCTCTCTTGTGGTCTTGTTGATGCGGTTGATCGTTGCGTAGAGCGACTCCACCGCGTCGCGCAGATCTCTCTCCTGTTCAGTAAGGAACGTAAGGCGCTCTTCCATGTGGCGGCTCTCCGCGATGGCAGCGAGGTTCACTTCACCCATCGCGTCGAGTTTGCTCCTTAGTTCTGCGATCTCCTGCTCTTCCGGGACGTCCCCTTCGGCTGCGACAGTTCGGGGATCGACACGGTACCGATCGATGACCTTCTCCACGAGTCCCTCGAGCACCTGCTCCACCCGGACCGATTCCATCTCCAGAGTGTGGATGGTGTCGCGATCTTCGGCCAGAGCCTTACCCCCCGCTGCGGCAGCCGACTCGAGTTGCTTGAGTAGAGCGGCAAGTTCGGTGGATTCGTTCCTGAGAGCCTCGATCCTCCGAGTCTGATCCGCGTGCTCTGTCATGAGGCGCCGCTCCTGGAACGAGGCCTCTTCAATCTGGCCGTGCAGCCGCTTCTCCTCGTCCGCGTGGCGTTCCAGTCGTTCGAAGAGTGACTTCACGCGCGCGGTTATTTGGTCCACGGATGCGTTCGCAGCACGGCGCTCTTTGTCGAGAGATTGCCGGCGTTCTTCCATTTGTGCAGCGCGCACTCGCGTTTCACCATAGTGTGAAGACTGCTCTTCAAGCGCGACCGAACACGCGTCAATTTCGCGCCGCGCATCTTCACGCTGTTTCTCCAGCTCAGCGTGCAGCGTTCCAAGCCGCTCGATGTTCTCTTCAGTGCTGCGAACCCGGCCGGTCTGGCTCTCGATTTCCTTTTCGAGGCGATCCTTTTCCAGAGAAAATACCGAGAGGCGCCGCTCCAAGGTGGCCGTTTCGGCGTTAACTCGTTCCAAATCCTTGCACAGGCCGGTTTCTGCGACACGTAGGTCGTTCAGGGCGGCGTCCGTGCGACCGATTGCTTCGACGCACGCGCGGAGCAGACTCTCATGCTCTGTCAGCTCGGACCGGGTATCCGCGATTTGTGCCTCCAAGCGATCGATCGCGGCGCCAAGTCGAGCGATCTCGCGCCGCTTCTCGAAAACCTCTTCTCCAGCGCGGCTGCCGGACCCCCCGGTAATCTCGCCGTGGCGATTCACCAGTTCGCCCGAGAGTGTTGCCAGATCCACAGAGATGCCGTTCTTCTCCCAGATTTCCAGCGCGCTTGTCATATCCCGGACAACGACGCTGCGCCCGAGCAGAAAATCGCCAAGGTCCTCCAATCCATCGGGCAACCGCGCCACATCTTTGAGCTGCACCAGCCCGTCGATCCTATCGGCAGACGGCTGCTCCAGATTAGAGCGAGGCGAACGCGGAATGAAAGTGCTCCGGCCCGCTTCAGCTTCTCTCAGGAGATCCGCGGCCGCCGCGCCGGCCCGCGGAGAGTCCACGACTACGTGGCCAAGCCGGTCACCGAGGGCAGCGATAACAGCCATCTGGTATTCTTCCGGCACGTCGAGCAGCTCGGCCAATGGTCCTAACAACCCTTTTTCCGCGGCGGACGCCCGATCCTGCATCAGGAAACGAACCCCCTCGTCGTACGAACCGTAGCTCTGCTGCAACTCTTCAAGAGATTCTCGGCGGGCCTTGGCTGCCGCGACTTCCCGCTCGTACGCGGCCGCGCGTTCCCTCAGTATCTCAATTGCGCGCTGCAATTCCGCGCGCTCGGCAATGAGGCGCTCCTTGTTGCCCGTTTCGTCTTCCACGCGGCGCGCAATTTCCGCAGTCTTCTGCAAGAGCTCTTCGCGGCGAACGCGTTCCGACGCGAGGGCCTCGGCGACCTCATCAGCTTCGCGTCCGATGCGCTCTAGCCTGCCCTTGATCTCTGTTGACCTGCGGTTGAGTTGCTCGCGAGTATTACGTTCCGCCGCGGCTTCCTGGAGCGTTCGAAAGACATCATCCTTGAGGCGCTCCCAGAGTTTTCGTTGTTCTGCGAGCGTACGATCGAGCGTACACTTGTTTGCTTCGGCTGTGCGCAATTCTTGTTGAGTCGCCTCGAGTTCGGCCTGCAACGCTGCTATTTCGCCTTCGAGCGTGGATCGACGCTCCCGCGCTTCGAGAAGTTGGCTTTCAAGTGATGTGCGTTCGCTGAGATCCCGATCGCGCGATTCAGCGAGCCGCGCGAGTGCAGCGCGGTCTCGTTCGATGCTTCCGCGTACAGCCGCGAGTTCCAGGTCGACTTTATGATGTGTTTCGAGCAGATCGGAGAGTGCCTTCTCCCCATCAAGCGCCTTCAGGCGCACTTGTTCAAGTTCGGCCTGGAGTGATGCGAAACAGGCTTGCTTTTCGAGGAACAGGGTCCGATTCCGCTCAAGTTCCGTCCCGATTCGGCCATGCTCCTCGGTATGCCGCGCGCAGCGATGGGCATGAAAGGCGATGTCCAACGAACGGTGGCGTTCGCTCAGCTTGCGGTATCGCTCGGCCTGTGATGCCTGCCGCTTCAGCGAAACGCTTTGGCGTTTGACCTCCCGGATGACATCGGAAATGCGGAGGAGATTCTGATTGGTCTGTTCGAGCTTCTTGACTGCTGCTTCCCGGCGGGCCTTGTAGCGATTGATGCCCGCGGCCTCCTCGATAAGGACGCGACGGTCCTCGGGTCGGGAGGCAACCACCATGTCCACGCGTCCCTGCTCGATCACGGCGTAGGAGTTTCTTCCGACGCCCGTGTCCAGGAAGAAGTCGGTCACGTCCGAAAGGCGGCAAGGGATGCCGTTGATCTCGTACTGGGATTCACCGTCTCGGAACAGCCGGCGGGCGATCATGACCTCGTCATAGTCGGCCATGGAACCGGAAAATGGGCCGCCTGCATTGGAAAGAACCAGACGTACTTCGCCCATGCCAACGGGTTTGCGTGAGTCAGACCCGTTGAAGATCACGTCCTCCATCTTCTTGCCGCGCAGGACGCGAGCGCGCTGCTCTCCCATCACCCAGCGTATGGCCTCGAAGACGTTGCTCTTGCCGCAGCCGTTGGGTCCGACGACAGCGGTAATGCCGGACTTCAGTTCGAGGACCGTCTTGTCGGGAAAGCTCTTGAATCCCTTGATTTCAAGCCGCTTTATTCTCATTGGGCGCGGTTCCGGCCGGAAGAATGTGGGCGATCCTATCCACAGCTCCTTCGATTGTAAAGCAAAATGTCCGGGAGGCAAGGCGGGAAAATTGAGTGATTTTCGCGAGGTGCTTCCGGACTGCACTTAACGTTTACTATAGGGTTAACTTTATCCGAATATTTTTTTGGTTAAAATCTGTTGTCAGGATTATCTCGATTTATTTTTAGGATTGACAACCCGGAATTGGTGTGGTACCCACGCCCCGTGGACTATGGGCAGAAGGGGCCATTGCAGGAGAAATAAGTGTTTGGAAAGGTGATACAATTCAGGAGGCCCGTATCCGCCGTCGGAGAGGGGGGGACGCTACCTGACGATATTTCATCACAGTTTGAAACGCATGTTCTCGAAAAAGGCCTCGCCCTCGCCCACGTCTCGCGAATTTCACATATTAACTTCGGAAGAGAATCGTATTTCGGCGTCGTCCCCGACCCTGCGTCCCCACGGGGGGTCAGCGTACATATCGCACTCCATCCGGAAACCAAACTCCTCACTCGTGCCACATGCAGTTGCTTTCGCTCGAACACACGGATTTACTGTCACCATATCGTATCGTTCGTCCGTTACATACTCAGGCCGGACGAAGAAACGGGCGGACTGCGCACGCTCGGTGAGGACTTCCAGGAAAGCTTCTGGAACGATATCGGGTGGTTTGGTTACAAGCACTTCGGCGACTCCACTCTCGGCTTCAACGCCCGGGTGAACCATGGAGGAGAGGGGATCAGGATCAGCTTTCTGGACAGGGCTTCCAAGGAGGTCCTTGCATTCATGCCGGGCGAAAGCCTGGTGGAAGAATACCTCTTCGAATTCTTTGACCTCATCCGGCGAGACATCGACGCCACCATGTTCAAACGGATGTACGGGCGCAAGCTCAAACACCCGAACGTGCCGTCGCTCCGGCGTCGCCCGTGGAGCCACACCGAATCCGAAGAGGACCTGAACCGCAGAGGATACAAGTCTTCGCTCCAGCACCATGAGGAGAGTTACTGGCACAAGATCGCCAAGATCGCTTTCATTATGTCCGGGCGAGAGGGCGGTGGTTTCCATTTCAGTTTTCTCGAGCATAAAGACGAACTCGTGGTGGAAGGATACGACGACGAGGAAGATGTCATCCTGCGCCTCGTTCCTCCGCGGCCGCAGATCGGCACCGTGATCGACCTTGCCGACAAGCGAGGTGTTGTCGGAAGCGACCTGTTCATTCATCCCAAACCGCTGAAAACCGGATACCGTATCGATCTTGCCGAGTCTTCTGCGCTGGTTATCACGCCTGTCGTGGAAAACCCCGATCCGGACGTGGAACCCGAAGACGCGTACGTCGACAGGACGCTGTTCGAGAAGCAGCTTTTCGGCAGCTACTATTTCTTTCCCGAATGGGGCTTCTTCAAGATCACCGTGAACACGGGCGGACTCCCGGCTGAGTACTTCTCGGCTCAGAAAAAGATCGTCGTGCCACCGGAAAAGATCACCGCGTTCCTTGAAGAATACGGTGAACTCCTCAAACAAGAGCCGGGTGTGTTCGCGGACGAGACTCTATTCAGCCGCAAGACCGTCGATCGGTACGCCAAGGTTACAGTGGAACACAAAGAGACGGCCGACGACTCGGTCGCACTCGGCCTGAGCTACAGTTTCGGCGATTTCTCGCTGTCGTTCCGGGAAATATTCCAGGCGCGAAGGAGCAAAACACGCTTCCTTGTCCGCGGGGACATTTGGGTTGATACGCAGTCCGCGGAATTCAGCTGGATGGACGCTCTTGATGACAGCGCTGTTGATGAGAACGGGACGCTCACCATCGGGAGGGCCGAATACCTGCGGTTCCTTGCGCTCCACGATCGCCTGGAACGGCATTTCGCATCCGCCCAGCTCAAGGAGTGGTCTCAGAGGCTGGAGACGCTGAAGCCACCCTCTTCAGTTCCCTCCATCACCAACATGAAGGGGAAGCTGCGTCGGTATCAGAAGAATGGGCTGGGGTGGTTGTGGTTCCTGTATGAGAATGGGTTTTCAGGGCTTCTGTGCGACGACATGGGCCTTGGGAAGACCCACCAGATCATGGCGCTGATGACGGCGATTCTGCGCAGCTTTGAGGACAGGGCGTCGGAGGTGCGCTTCCTCGTGGTGTGTCCAACAACCGTGCTCAGTCACTGGAAGGAAAAGGTGCTCGAATACTGCCCCCACCTTGACCCATACGTCTATCACGGCACCGATCGTTCGTTCGACGAGGCGTTTGACCAGCACCGGCTTATCGTTACTTCGTACGGGATAGCTCTCAGAGACGTGGAGATCTTCTCGGAATATCGGTTCGAATTGTTGGTACTGGACGAGATTCAGGCGGTCAAGAACAAGTCAACCAAAACGTACGCGGCGGTGAAAACCCTCGATGCGGTGTGCACCGTAGGACTGACGGGAACACCGATCGAGAATACCCTTACCGACCTCAAGTCTCTTTTTGATGTGATCCTACCCGGATACCTCATGACTGATTCGCTCTTCGAGCGCCATTTCCGCCGGCCGATCGAAGACGAAGGCAGCAAGGATTCCGAGGGCAAACTCATTCGGGTCATCCATCCGTTTACCCTCAGGCGCACGAAGGACCAGGTGCTCAAGGAGCTGCCTCCCAAGATCGAGGACGTGCGCCGTTGCGCTCTCAGTGCCGACCAGTTGCGGTTCTATCGTGACGTGTCCGAAAATCAGGGCAAGGAACTCGTCGCCCAGCTCAAGGACCCGGACAGCAAGGTCCCCTATATGCACGTCTTCGCTGTGCTCAACTATCTCAAGCAGATCTGCAATCATCCCGCGCTCATCGAAGGCGAAACGAAGAACTACCGCGCATATGAATCCGGCAAATGGGAACTGTTTCTGGAACTGCTTCAGGAAAGCCTCGGCTCAGGTCAGAAGGTAGCTGTGTTCAGCCAGTACGTGAAGATGCTGGCGCTGATCGAATCCTATCTCGACGACGAAGGGATTGCGTTTGCAACCATCAAAGGCCATACGAGGAATCGTGGCGAGCAGGTGAAGCGCTTTAACACGGACCCTGACTGCATGGTTTTCAGCGCATCTCTGCGAGCGTCCGGCCTGGGGATCGATTTGACCGCTGCATCGGTCGTGATCCACTACGACCGGTGGTGGAACTCAGCCCGAGAAGAACAGGCAACCGACCGAGTCCACCGGATCGGTCAGCGCCGCGGTGTCCAGGTGTTCAAGCTCATCACGGAAAATACCCTCGAAGAAAAGATCGACGCAATTATCTCCAAGAAACGCCGCCTCATGGACTCGGTCGTGAGAGAAGACGACAAGTCCATCCTCAAGCACTTCTCACGAGAAGATCTCATCGAGCTCATTTCCTTCTAAGTACAACATTTCGTAAGTACGGTAACGAATGAATTGCATGTGTCGTCATTCCGGCGGAAGCCGGAATCCAGAAGAAGACTGGTTCCCGGCTTTCGCCGGGACGACGTCTGGACCCCGGTGCCTGCCCCGGTCAGCGATCCGGCTTTCGCCGGAGTGACGTGCTTGAATCTGCTACCGGATTCATGAAATCGAGCACTAAGCCAAGCCGTCTTAGTCCTTCCGCAATTGTTGCATTCCGGAGCGATTCCTTCGAAAAGCTTCAATGAAAATCGTGGCTCCATTGCTGTCTCTTGCGTAACGTACTTTAGAAATAATATAGGGAGTGTTTTTTCCTTGAGTTTTTTGCAGATTTTTGCTACAGGTGGACGCGACAGTGCGTCTTTAGGATTGAATGTTTGTAGCATCCTTACCACATGTACTGGTTCATCTACCACGGAATGTGCTGAGGGGGGCGAAGAGCCGCGTCGAGATACGGAGACTTAACAAAACGCAATTTGGTCAACTGGAGCGAACACCACGCGTTTGGACGGTTCGGGCCGCCCCATGTCAACCCGACGCGAGATGAGAGGAACGCCGCAATGCTGTCCCGGCTCCCGATCAGGGCACGTGACCTGGTAAGGGATTTCCGATCGGGTATGTCCGATGCGGAATTATTGACCAAGTACGATCTCTCCTGTGCAGGATTCGCCAAGATCCTGGAACTCCTGGTCGAACGAAAGGTCCTCAGCAAAATCGAGTTGGACAATCGTCTCAACTCTGAGGAAGGCATCCCGGATGTCATCGACTTTCGCGAGACTGAACGAACGAGACCGGCATACGACATTCCGGTGTACGATGTTCAGGCTCCGCACACGCAAGGCACCCTCCTCGACCTATCTACCAAAGGGGTACAAATCTCGGGCATTCCCGCCGCGGTGGGGGAGACAAGGAGCTTTCGCGTGGGAGCGGAGTTCGGCGAATTCGCTGCCTTCACCTTTCAGGCGCAGTGCCAGTGGATTGAAAAAGTGCGCGGACCTCGCGCTTCGTTCCGTGCCGGATACCAGATCACAAGCATTTCCTACGACGCGTTTCGGCATTTGCAGCATCTTATCCAGACCTGCAACTCGCCCACGCACGTGCGCGTTTCGTGGGACAGAGGCGACCCAGGTCAGAGATCTGCCGGGGACGGACCGGATTTCGATAAGCTATGATTCGGACTCGTGTTCACTGATCGCTAAGCGAAGCTGTCGCACATGGAATTCGCACCGAAAGCAGGAGTTTGGGCAATGAAGCAGCAAGTTGAAGTGAGGGCGCGAGATGCGGTGCGTGATATCCGCTCAGGATTGAGCGACCTCGACCTTATGGAAAAGTATCGACTTACCGACAGAGGGCTCGGTAGCCTTTTCAGGAAACTCGTGGCGGCCGGGCTGCTCAAACATTCGGAAGTAGAGGAACGCGACCCCACATTCACCGCTACCATTCCGCTGGATCTGCGAGAGGCCCCCAAACGAGTCTCTCGTTGATTGGGCGTATCTAAAGCGGGACCGTCCGTCAGATTGCGAAGACGGCCCCGTGCCATTTCAGCACCCACCTGCGCCGGCCCGACGGCGAAATTTCTTGAGCCACGAACACTTTCAAGTGTATTGTGCCCAACGTAGCGCGGACGGGGGATCGTTTGGCCCGTGACACTGCAATCTCATGACTGGGGGGCCTCTTGGGGGAAAACGAACGGTTCGGATTCGGACGCAACTGGGCAAAGTTCTTGTCGACTCTGAACGACCGCCGCATCGATACCGCGGTGCAGTCGCTTCGACAGATGCTTGAGGTGGAATCGCTCGAAGGAAAGACCTTTCTCGATATCGGATGCGGCAGTGGACTATTTTCCCTGGCGGCTATGAAGTTGAGTGCTCGGCGGGTTCACTCGTTCGACTATGACAGTCAGAGCGTCGGATGCGCCCAGGAACTTCGGCGGCGGTTTTTCTCGACCGCGGCCCACTGGTCCGTGGAGCGAGGAGATGTGCTTGACGAAACCTATATGAGGTCGCTCGGCACATTTGACGTCGTGTACTCCTGGGGAGTGCTTCATCACACAGGAGACATGTGGAGCTCGTTGGAGCATGCGGCCTGGCCCGCTCCTGTCGGAGGAAAGCTGTTCATCGCCATCTACAACGATGCCGGAATCCAGTCGGCAATTTGGTTGCGAGTAAAGCGGACGTACTGCCGCCTGCCCCCGTGGTTGAAGACATTGTATCTGCTACCGTTCGCGGCCATGATCGAGGGTCAAGGCATACTGGAGGACATTCTTCGCGGAAGAGCTCCGTGGCGCCACTGGATCGATTATTATCACAGTCGCGGCATGTCACGGTGGCACGACATCCGGGATTGGGTCGGCGGCTATCCGTACGAGTACGCCAAAACCGAAGAGCTTTTCGATTTCTACCGTAAGCGAGGTTTTCGTTTGGACCAACTCCGAACAAATCGCGGCACCGGCAACAACGAGCTGGTGTTCTCAAGGACTTCAGAGTGCGATATTGGCTGTAATACCAATGAGCTTTCAAACAAGTAATTTGAAATGGGGCCGACAGGGACGCCGGCCCCCACCATTATTTTGGTGGCGGCGGGCCTCCGTGCCCGCCATTTTGCTTGTATGAAAGCGCACTTCTATGAAAACGCCGGTAGCGCCGGCATCTTGCCGGTATTCTTCACGGCGTTTTCATGCTTCGTTGTGGCGATTCTCGCCATGAGAGTTGGCATGAGACCGCTCTCGCACAATCCCACCTGTAGCCGGCATTGACCTATGATGACTTCGGGACATTACTTCTTGTGGGTATGGCAATGAAGACGCGCCGAGTCGCCCTTGTCATCTTTTCGCTGGAAGGGGGCGGCGCTGAGCGCACCATGGTGGGCATGGCGAACTACTGGGCTGAGCAGGGCTGGGAGGTTCACCTCTTTACTCTCATCGACGACTCCGAGCCGCCGGCATATGAACTGAATGAGAAAGCCGTGGTCACGCCGTTGCGCGTATGGGCAAGGGACCGCCGATCGATTGCGCGACCTGACAATCTTGCTCGACTATGGCGCGTACGCTCGGCTATTCGGCGGAGCCGCGCAGAGTGCGTCATCAGCTTCATGGACAAGACCAACATCACGGTGCTCATCGCCGCTAAATGGTTGGGCATTCCCGTCATCGTGTCAGAGCGCATCTATGCGCCGATGTTTCCTCTCGATCGGTTCTGGGATAGACTGCGCTCAAGGACTTATCTCTGGGCGGATGCGGCTGTTTTTCCGACCCGGAGAGCCGTGGACTGTTTTGTCCCGCACCTCGGGACGCGTGCTGTGGTAATCCCTAACGCGGTCTACGCGCCCTCTATAACAGCGGAGCCGAAGCGAGCGGCCGGAGGAACCAAGACCGTGTACGCCATGGGTCGACTGGAGCACCAGAAAGGGTTTGACATTCTCTTGCGAGCATTTGCCGCAGTGAAAGACAAGCAATCGGATTGGGAATTGACCATTTTGGGCGAAGGCCCGCTGAGGTCTCACCTGGAGCGACTTATCCGCGATCTAGGGTTGTCCGGCCGCGCTCACCTGCCCGGATGGGTGCCGAATCCCGCACGGCTACTACATGATGGCGATCTGTTCGTCCTGTCCTCGCGGTTCGAAGGGTTTCCCAATTCACTCTGCGAAGCCATGGCATGCGGCATCCCCGTAATTTCCGCCGATTGCCCGACGGGCCCGGATGAAATCGTACGGCACGACGTGGATGGCATTCTGGTCCCCACAGAAGACGTAGCAGCGTTGGCCGCGGCCATGGATCGTTTGATGTCCAACGAAGTTGAACGTCGGGAATTGGCGAAGCGAGCCCCGGAAATACTCGAAAGGTTCGCGCCTGACAAGATTATGGCACAATGGGAAGATCTCCTCGACCGTGTTATTGAGCGGCCTCGAGATGTGTAGGAATTGCCGAAATTGCTGTCCGATTCACGAGGCGAACTCGCGTCGTTCCCGCGAAAGCGGGAACCCGGAAAAGCAGCTGGATTCCTGCTTTCGCAGGAATGACGTGCGTGCTTTGGATTGCCTGTTTCCGGGCCAAACGGACATTGGTTTTGGCAACCGCTGCATGACCACCTCCGGAGAGCATGATGTGCGGTATATCGGGATTCATTGATTCGTCGGGATTGTGCTCGCCGGAAACGCTTTTGAGGACCGTCGACGCGATGACTGACAGTGTTGAGCACCGCGGCCCGGACGATCGAGGTGTGTGGCTGGACAGCGGACTCGGAGTGGCGCTTGGACATCGACGGCTCTCGATCCTGGACCTGTCGCCGGCCGGCGCGCAGCCGATGCACTCGCACTGCGGTCGGTACGTTATCGTCTTCAACGGAGAGATCTACAACCATCGCGCAGTTCGAGCACAGATCGAGGCCGAATCGGGCGCAATCCCGTTCCGAGGCCATTCGGATACGGAGGTCATGCTGGCCGCGTTCTCCCAGTGGGGTGTGGAGCAATCGCTCAAGCGCTTTAACGGGATGTTCGCGTTTGCCGTTTGGGACCGTGAAGTCAGGGAATTATGGCTCGCCCGCGACCGCATGGGAGAGAAACCGCTTTATTACACAATTTCGGGAAAAGCGTTTCTTTTCGGCTCCGAGCTGAAGGCCTTGCGGAAGCATCCGTCCTGCCCCGTCGAACTGGATCTTCGCGCTCTCGCGCTCTATCTTCGGTTCGGATATGTGCCAGGTCCTTGGACAATCTACAACCGAGTGTACAAGCTGCCGCCCGCGTGCTTCATGCGCTTGAGTGCGGCTGAACTGGAACGACGCCCGGAGGTGAACCCGTTCCCCGGTTCAGGCAGCGGTATTGTCCCGCGATATTATTGGTCTCCTATCGACGTAGCCGAGAGGTGTGCGGCCGAGCCTTTTTCCGGCTCCGAGGAGGAGGCGATCGACCGCTTGGAAGTGCTACTCCGAGAGGCCGTCAAGATGCGCATGGAAGCGGACGTTCCTCTCGGCGCTTTCCTTTCGGGCGGGATCGATTCTTCGACAATCGTCGCGCTCATGCAGGCCCAAAGCGATCGCCCCGTCCGGACCTTCTCGATCGGCTTTCTCGAAGAAGGCATGAACGAAGCCCACCACGCCAAACAGGTTGCTCGGCACCTCGGCACTGACCATGTCGAGCTTTACGTCACGCCAACGGAAGCTCTTGACGTTATCCCGATGCTACCCGCCATGTATGACGAGCCCTTTGCGGACGCGTCTCAAATTCCCACGTTCCTCGTATCTCGGCTCGCCCGGCAACACGTGACGGTGAGCCTCTCAGGCGACGGGGGCGATGAGCTATTCTTCGGCTACGAGCGGTACCACGCGTGCAACAACTTGTGGGATACGGTCGGATGGGTTCCTCGATGGATGCGCGCGCTGGCAGGGCGGGCTGTAGCCGTCACCCCTGTGCACGCATTGGACGTAACACTCTCGTGGATGGCGCCATTCCTTAAGAAACACGGACGAGTGGACGGTTCGGTCGGGCAGAACCTGCGGGGTGTCGCTGATGTGGTAGGATTGAGCACGCCCGAGGAGATGTACCGTGCGGCGCTGTCTCACTGGAGAAATCCCGGTTCTTTGTTATCGGGCAACATCGAGCCGGAAACCGCGTACAGCGATCCGAGCGTCTGGCCGAAAGGGCATGATCTCAATCGGCGGATGATGTACCTGGATGCGATGCTATATCTGCCCGACGATATTCTGGTAAAAGTCGATCGCGCGAGCATGGCGGTCAGCCTGGAATCGAGGGTCCCGCTGTTGGACCATCGAGTGGTGGAGTTCGCGTGGAGCCTTGGGGTCTCCATGAAGATGCGCAACGGAGAAGGTAAGTTGGCTCTCCGACAGGTGCTGTATCGCTACGTCCCCCGTTCGCTCGTCGAACGCCCGAAAATGGGGTTCGGGGTGCCGATCGACGCGTGGCTGCGAGGTCCGTTGCGCGACTGGGCGGAGAATCTCCTCGACGAATCGAGGCTGAAATCTCAGGGGATTCTTGCGTGGCGTCTCATCCGGAAGACGTGGGCTGAACATCTTGCGGGTTTGTTCAACCGGCAGTATCTTCTCTGGACGGTATTGATGTTCCAAGCCTGGCTCGAAGCCAACAAGCGCGAGGCATGACGGAGAGCGACCCGAAAGCATGCACTGCGCCCGGCCCTTTGGGGTCGTGGCGTGAATGGGCGACTGTTTCGGTCAACCGAAAGATCTTCCGGGCCGCACTGTCCGTGGCAATCATGGCCGGCGTGGTTTCGGTCGGTATGGTGGTGCGAGAAATCACCATAGCGGCCTGGTTCGGAACGAGCGATGCTCTGGAAGCCTACCTGATAGCGGTCCTCATGCCCACGTACGTGATAAACGTTGTGGGCTCCGCGTTCAGCTCATCGGTGATCCCCGCGTTTGTTCACGTGCGGGAAATCGAGGGCCGAGAGGCTGCTCAGCGCCTGTTTTCTCATATCATGACGTTGAGCGCTCTACTGCTGGCGTTGGTTACGCTGGCTCTTGGAACATCGGGATGGTGGCTTCTGCCGGTGATCGGGTCGGCGTTTTCCGCGGAAAAAATCGAGCTGACACGAGTCCTGTTCTACACGGTCCTTCCGCTAATAATACTGAATGGCCTCAGTCAAGTTTGGTCGTCGGTTCTCAATGCACGTGAACGCTTTGTGCTCGCGGCGGTTGCCCCCATCGCGGAGCCTCTCGCGGTAGTAGCGGCCCTACTTGTTGTCGGCGATCGCTGGGGGATATTTGCTCTTGTCTCGGGGTCGCTTGTGGGATGCGCCATCCAAATGACCGTTCTTGCCACGGCACTAAGGCGGCACGGCATGGTGCTACGTCCGCGTTGGAACGGGATGGACCCGGGCACGCGCCTCGTCGTTCATCAGTATCTCGTGCTATTGGCCGGGTGTCTTGTCCAAAACAGCGGCCTCGTAATCGATCAGGCTATGGCGGCCATGCTCGGCCCCGGAAGCGTCGCAGCGATCAACTACGGTAATAAGGTGGTGGGTGCGTTGCAGACCGTCGGAGCGATGGCTCTGGGGACCGCGGTGATGCCGTACTTTTCTCGGCTAAGTGCCGCCGGTGACTTGGATGGTTTGCGCAACGTCCTCTCAACCTATACAAAGCTCATCCTCGTAACGACCGTGCCGGTAACAATCGTGCTGATTGCGGTATCGGAACCATTGGTGCAGCTCATTTTCCAGCGGGGGGCATTTACGGCCGCAGACACGGAACTGGTCGCGTACGTGCAGGCGATGTTCTTGATTCAATTGCCCTTTTTCACGTTAGGTATACTCGGTGTGCGCTTGTTGAGTGCACGGTTTCGTAATTTCGCCGTCGCAACTATAGCAACCGTCAACGCTATCTTGAAAGTCGGTTTGAATTATATCCTCATGTCTTTCATGGGAGTAGGCGGTATCGCTCTGGCGACGTCTGTGGTGTACATGGCATCCTTGGCGATGGTTTTCGCCGTGGTGATACGTGATGGCAGGAGTAGGGGAGCGCGGTCGGCGATGATTGCCGGCCGATGACTTATGCAACATTTTCACGGATGATAGGCCACAACGGATGACGGAAGTCATGTCGGTTAGTCCTGGCGGGGGACAATCGACAGGGGGGACGAATGACAACCAATACGATTCACCTGGTGAGTATTGCTGCGCCATTTCGCGCAGGGGTCGCGGACATGACGAGACCGCCCTCCGCAATTTTGTACGTGGGGGGCCATCTGAAGAAGTCCGGATTCTTGGTGCGGATTCATCACATCCAGGAGCATGAGATCGACGAGACGATCCATTCAAGCTTGAATGGCGACGATATCCTGTTTGTCGGGTTTTCCGTAATGACCGGCAAGCAAGTCACCATGAGCGCCGAGATGAGTCGGCGCCTCAAGGCGGTCAACCCTCGGGCACCCATTGTGTGGGGCGGAATTCATCCGTCTCTGATGCCCAAGGAATGCTTGGTAAGCGGTTTTGCAGACTATATCGTAATCGGGGAAGGTGAGATTACCGCGGTGGAATTGGCCAAGCGGCTCGCGGGCGATTCTAAATTGGAGCTGTCGGCAATAAACGGCATTGCGTATAAGGCCAACGGTGAAGTTGTCATAACTCCCCGACGGGAATTCGCACGGGATCTGGACGCTTTTCGTCAGGACTGGTCGTTAGTGGACATACAGCGGTACGTCCGCAACTTGAATGGCGAGAGGACATTCTTCTTTATCAGCTCACGGGGTTGCCCGCATAATTGCGGCTTCTGTTACAACCAGGCCTTCAATGCGAGACGGTGGCGTGCTCACAGTCCCGATGCGGTCGTCGCCGAATTGCTTGAAATCCAGCGACAAACGGGGATTACCAGCGTGACCTTCGATGATGACAACTTTTTCACCAGTCGCAAGCGAGGTCTGGAGATCCTCCGACGTCTGAAGGATAACGGTATGGCCTGTCACTGGGTGGACCTGCGGGTCGATTACGTCACGCCTGAATTCATGTCGCAACTGGTCGAACTTGGCGTTCGCAGCATATTCATGGGGTGGGAATCGGGAAGCGCACGAACCCTGGACAGGATTTCGAAGGGCTTTTCGCCGCAGATGATTTTGGACAAAATGATGATATTGGCGCGCTTTCCCGAATTGACTGTGGACGCATCGGCCATCGTAGGTTTTCCATGGGAGACCGATCAAGATATCGACGAAACCATTTCGCTAGCTCTGAAAATGTTTCGCATCAAGCCCTTCCGACTCAATTTCAATATCGGGATTTATGTGCCGTATCCGGGCTCGCCGGCATTGGAGGAAGCGAGGGAACGAGGGTTTGAGTTTCCTGACGATTACCGCGGCTGGGCGGATTTCGACATTCTGGCAGGAACGATGAAACTGCCGTGGCTTCCGCCCGAGAAGGTCAGGAAGCTCACGCTCATCGACAAGTACGCCAAATTACTCTACACGCTCAAGAAGCCCTGGTCGCTCCCGTTCAGAATGGCAAGCGCGGCGCTGGCCTACGTTGCATACATCCGCTTGAGGACCAGGATTCTGTGGCTTCCGGCCGAGGTATGGCTCCACTCTCTCTTGAGTCGTTCTTATTTTGAGAGGTTGTCGCGAGGAGCTGCGGGTCCCACCGAACCTGTGCTCAAACGAGAGAGGCCGGCTCCGGCCATGACGCACATTTCTCGAGAAACAACTGATACCAATGCGCTTTCAAGCAAGTGACATTCTGGTAGATCGTTTCGTAAGTGGCGTGTCACCTTGCCGGAGACGAGGCGAGGAATTGAACAACGCGATACGCTTTGTAGGGGCGGGTCTGAGACCCGCCCCTACCCAAGGCCGTGGATGGCGACCACGTAAAGGCATTTATGGATCGCTCTACTAGTCTTGGTGGGACAGGCGGGACGCCTGTCCCACCAAGACTAGTTCGAGACTGTCGCCTATTTGATTGCGCATTAGCATAATTCTTGAGCCGGATCGGCCGCGTTGTGCCATAGCTGTTCTTCAGAAAGCCTTCGTCGACGATTCAACCTCGCTTCCGAGCGACGTATGTGGCGGTTCCGTACCGTTTCAAAAGCTTTTCGAAGAACGCAACAGCGGGAATGAGGGCTGCGTCGAGGCTGGCGATCGGGTGGTGCAGCAGATAGCTCAACGTTGAGACGAGCCCCGGTTCGAGGCTCCGCGCGGCAAGATATTCGGAGCGTGTCTTCTTTCGGTCACTCCACTCGAACCGTCTTCGCTTTAGATATGTAACAATGAGATAGAACAACCAGTTGTTCGGGTCTGCGCCGTACACGTCATCGTCGAACCGGCAAGACACGAGGTCGAATCCGTTGAGGTTCAGGTACCGCCGCACAGTGGACTCGGTAAAGAAATAGAGGTGTCGCGGAACGTCTTCTTCATAGAGCTTTCGCGAAAACATGCTGTTGAAATTATTCACGAGAAAGACGAAGTAGCCTCCCGGATGCAGCACCGACCAGGCCTTTGCGATGTAGCTCATGGGATCGTGGACGTGCTCGAGGACGGCCCACATGGTGACAGCTCCGAAGCGCCCCTCACCGAGGTCAGCTTGGGGAAAAGGCACGCGATGGACGGGAAAGTCCTCAATCGGTGTTGCGGTCTGAGAGATCTCCAGTCCTTCCACGGTCCAACCCTGGCTTTTCATGAACCGCGGAAAATCTCCGTTGGCGCATCCCACATCCAGCAGACGCCGCGCGGTCGGAGGCACAGCCGCAAGATATGCAGCCTCTCGTTGATATCGCTTCCGATGAAACTCCTCATTTTGTCGGAAATAGTCATAAAAGACCGACGGATAGTATTTGCCGATTTCTTCCGGAGAAGGACGCGGATTAACGAAGCCGAGTCCGCACTCCAGGCACTCCACTACCGTAAAGATCTCTTCAGGGTAGTAGTAACGATCGGGGATGGTGTAGACAACCGCGTGCCGGTCACTGCCGCACAGGTTGCAGGTAACTGTTTCCATGAGAGAATCCGCCACGATCCGAAATGTGGAGTGTGCCACGAGGCCGAGCCCTTGTCAACCGAGCCCTCGGGCCTTCGGCAGTGATGTGCGGCAGGAATTCGCCTGTAAACCGTCAATGTGGGATGCGATGTTCCGCGGACTATATCGGCTCTCCAAAATAGTCACGGATTGACTTCTGGGTGCCACTGCTGGCTTGTCCAGCAGTGTGATCCCATTCCGTGAGAACTTTCGAGAATCCGTATGGGCCGTGTCAGGGGGAAATTGCCATGCGCTCCCGCCAATTCCGCAGGTACTGGAAAGCACGAAGCGCTGCTTGTTCGGCCGCGTGCTCGTACGTGTAGAGTTCGACGGTAACGAAGCCCGCGTAACCGGATGACTCAATGGTATCGAGCACGTTCGGCAGATCGATTGCTCCATCACCGAGCATCAAATGGTGGTGCCGCCGCGTTGCAGCAATGTCCTCCAGGTGGAAATGGTGCGCTACTTCCGTCATGCTCCGCACCAGCTCTGAGGGGTCCTCTCCCACACAGAAGAAGTGGCCGACGTCGAAATTTAAACCGAACACCGTAGGATCGAGTTCGCGGAACAGCCGCAGGAACTGGTCGCTGTTCTCGATCAGCAGACCGGGCTCTGGCTCGATGAGGATGCGGACGCCTTTCTCTCTTGCTAGTCCCTCAACTGCGGCCAATCCTTCGCGAAACATCCGGAGCCCTTCCTCCGGACCAATTCCCTCCAGCGGCCCGCCCGGCTCGGTTGAGATGTTTCGAGCGCCCAGTTTGTCCGCTAGATCGATGCAGCGCAGTGTGTAATCGACCCGTTTGGCTCTCAGGGCAGGGTCTGTCTCAATCCACGAAGGATGGTACGTGTCGCCGTCAGCGTGGTGCATGAACGCGTTAATATTGGATATCTCCAGTTGCACCTCTTTCAATGCGGACCGAATCTCGCGGATGTCCGGGTCGCTCAGATGAAGAGGATACGCGTGAGGGACGTCCGCCATGATTTCGATCCCAGCATACCCCGTGGCGGAGATGATTCTTATGGCCTCCAAGAGGTTGCATCGCAGGAACGCATTGGAACTGAACGCAAATCTCATGTCCGGCCGCTTCCTTTTGAGACGGTAATTCTTCGGTTAAGCGGAGGAATCACGGAAGATGAGTTCACCACAGCGCAGCCTTCGGCCGCAAGCAAAAGAAAATCACCACAGAGGGCGCAGAGAACACAGAGAAGACCAAGTCCTGAGGCCGCTCCTCGCGAAAATTCTTCGCGGCGCGACAAGAATTTCAGGGGTAGTAGTACAGAGAAAAAATCTTTCGAAAAGCCATTTTCTTCTCTGTGTTCTCGGTGTGCTCTGTGGTAATCATACCTTTTTCTTAAGATCTTTCACCACAGAGGGCGCAGAGAACACGGAGAAGGCGTCAGATAGTCATTCTCCGCGATCTCTGCGGTGAGATATTTCTTGTCCTCCTGAGCCAAGATCCCCGCATTACTGAGTGAACACATCAGATGAAGAAACTCGGCGCAATTTCTTTGAGATGGCGCAACGCTTCTCTGGCCGCTGCTTCCGGTCGATGAGGGTATGTGTACAACTCCACGGTGGCGAATCCGTTATAGCCATGCCGGGTGAGCGCATCGAAAAGCGCGACGAAGTCCATATCTCCTGTGCCCGGAACCAGATGGTAGTGCTTTCGGTCTCGGATATCCTCGATGTGGACGTGAAAGATCCGTGACGAAAGGCCGGCGATCACGCGCTCGGCGTCTTCTCCCAAAACGTGACTATGTCCGAGATCCAGGTTTGCACCCAGATACGGTGAATCCATCGCTTCGATCAGCGCCGCAACTTCTTCGTATCGCTCCACGAGAAGGCCTGGTTCGTACTCGATCCCTATCTGGATGGATTTCTCTTCTGCGTGGTCAAGGACCGTCCGGAGCGATTCTTGGAGAAAGTGCAAGGACTGATCCGGGGCGCATGCCGGAACCGGCCGGCCGGCCGTTATGCTGACGCAAGGAGCACCCAGAGCCAGCGCCACATCAATGCACTTCTTCGAGTAATCAATGCGCCACTGTCGCAACACGGGATCGGGGTTTGCCAGCGACGGCTCGAACAGCGGTTCCCAAAATTGCCTCCCATAGTAACCCACAGCGGTATTCGCGTTGATGTTTGCGACGCTTAACCCGGTTCGATCAAAAATCCTCTTCAGCTTGTCCAGATCGGAAGCCCTAACCGAGTCGGCGTACAGGTGGGGAGCATCCGCCAGGAGTTCGACCCCCTCGTACCCAATGCCCGCGATTGTTTCAACCGCGTCAAAAACCGAGTGGTGCACGAACGCGTTGGTGCTGAAAGAGAGCTTCAAGACAGCCTCGTTGGTGTCCTCTCCCCGCGCCTGACGTGGTCGGCGTACTCCGTCAACATCCGAAATTGCTCGTAGAGCCGGTGTTCCGACACGCCGAGAGGGTCCTTGAAATAGCACGCCAGGTGAGGCATGAGGCCGGCCTCCCCTCGCCTCTTGGCCAATTCGGCCCACCGGACGAGGTCCAAAACCAGAGGGGCGGCGAGCAAAGAATCATATCCTTGCCAGACGAATTGAACCGACATCTTGGCCCCGAGAAAACCTTTGAAGTGGATGAAATCCCACGCTGTCTTCTGATCAGATAGAGAAGGCACGAAGTTGATATGGACCTGAGAATGAGGCGTATACCCGAGTATTTTTGACAACACGGCATCTTTGGAAAGGAGTTTCGACTCCTTGTTCTCAGGGTGATCCAGCAGGCGACCGTCCAGGTTTCCCAGGATGTTGAACCCTTCCCAGCTCATGATCTCCAGGTTCCTACACATGAACATCGGGGCCAATGCGGACTTCACGAGGGTCTCGCCTGTCTTGCCGTCGTTTCCCATCACCGGCACGCCCTCCCGCTCGGCCAGAGCCGCCAATGCCGGAAACAAGGCTCCGCTCGATGGGGTGAAATTGATGTACGGACAACCCGATCGGATTGCCGCGTACGAATAAATGGTGCTGGCTCGCACCACCGACCTGTCGTTGCGATCGACGCAAGACTCGAAGGCCGAGAGATCACGATGGCAGTCTCGGAATTCCAGAACCGGCTCCGTGGAGGCCAGATTCACCACTACCAATTCGTCGAGTTCTTTCTCAGTTTTGAATTTGTCCAGACAAGCGGTTATACGAGCGATCTCCTCGCGAATCGAAACGCTGCACGGAGACGGCGCCGTAGCAAGGGTCTCGATAGCATCGCCGCAGTTCGTGGCGGTCCCTTGCACGACATTGGGCTCAATACGAGCGAGTTCCGACTCCACGGAGCTGAGAAGCCCCGGATCGATGCAGCCGGTTTCTCGGGCGAATTGCTGAGCGGCCTCGCGAAGGCTTCCCGTGCGGATGTCGCACCCTCCGAATTCCATCTTCTCCACGTGCGCGAGTCCGAGGTCCGAAAAAGCTTCTGTCGCGGTAACCATGCCTGTGGCAGCGGTCAGTCCTTTGCGGAGCGCCAGAGCTCCCAGAATGACGGTCGTGGAGACAGATCCCAAGGCGCCGATCAGCCAAATGCCGACGGTCCGTTCCATCATTCGTGCCCCCATGCCCTTTCACACTGATGCGCGGTCGAAGCAGTAATGCGGCCGGGCTTTCTTGCAGTATTCGCACTGAATAGTGAAATTCATCGCCTCCGACGTGCCGGGCAACTTAGGCATGAGACGGAGGTCCGGCGGTTCCTATGCCACAGGTTCGAAGGGCTCTACTGGAGCCTGCTAAGTGCCTTTCTTCCGATGTCGCGACGGAAGTGAGCGTTCTCCCACGTGATCTTCCCCACCGCTTCATAGGCCTTGTCAATTGCGGCTGCAATCCCCTTGCCGCGAGCCGTCACGCCGAGGACCCGGCCGCCGCTGGTCACAAAGCCGTCGTTATCCAGGCGGGTTCCCGCGTGGAAGACCTTTACTCCGTCGAGGAGTTCCGCTTCAGCGATACCCGAGATAGGTTTGCCCTTGGCGTATGACGCGGGATAACCCCCGGATGCCATCACGACGCACACCGAATCTTCCGGTTCCCATTCAATTTCACAGGAGCCGAGGTTGCCTTCGATCGCAGCGAGCATCAGCGGAACAGGATCCGACTTCATGCGCATAAGAAGGGGCTGAGCTTCCGGGTCTCCCATGCGCGCGTTGAATTCGAGGACCTTGACGCTGCCTCGGTCGATCATGAGCCCCGCGTAGAGGAAGCCCACGTACCGGTTCCCTTGCTGGGCGAGCGCTTCCACAGTGGGGATCATGACTTGCTTCATGATGATGTCGTGGATCTCGGGCGTTACCACCGGCGCGGGGGAATACGCGCCCATTCCGCCGGTGTTCGGACCCTTGTCGTCGTCGTAGATCGGCTTATGGTCCTGGGAACTCGCCAGAGGCAGAACGTGCACGCCGTCGGTGAACGCAATAAAAGACGCTTCCTCACCGGTGAGGCATTCTTCGATCACCACTCGGTCCCCTGCCTGTCCGAAGGCACGCTCCTTCATGACTAGATCCAGTGCTTCCAGCGCTTCCGCCTGGTCTCCACACACGAGAACTCCCTTGCCCGCCGCGAGGCCGTCCGCTTTGACCACAACCGGCCCGGAGAGTCCTTTGATATAACCGGCAGCTCGCTCGTAGTCGTCGAAGACCTCGTATTCTGCCGATGGAATACCATGCTTCCGCATGAGATTCTTGGCGAAGACTTTGCTACCTTCAATTAGAGCGCCGTTTGCGGACGGTCCGAAGACCTTGAGTCCGGACTGATTGAACACATCGACCAGGCCTTCGACGAGCGGCGCTTCGGGACCAACGACCACGAGGCCGATTTTCTCGGAGACGGCAAGGTTGAGAAGGGAGGGAATGTCTTCGGCCGATACATTGACAACGCGACACTTCGGTTCACGTGCGATACCCGCGTTTCCCGGCGCTACGATGACCTCGCTCACGTCCGGGGATCGCGCGATCTTCCATGCGAGTGCGTGTTCGCGCCCTCCTGAGCCTACTAGAAGGACCTTCATCCTACTTCCCTCCCTGGCCGGGACGACCCCAAAGCCCTCGCTTTTCCTTCTTGGCTTCCATTTCGAGTTCGATATACGGCCGGACGTCGAATTCCTTTTCGTCGCGATCGATACGTGCCACTCCCTGGCGGATCATCCGGGCGTGCATATCCTCTCCGGACAGGAGCACGAACCCGGCATTATCACCTTCGGGTGTCTTACCGAGCGGCTTTGTACGAACCCACTGATCCTGCAAGGTCTGGGTGAGCAGATCTCGTGCCGCCTTGGCCTCTGACTCCGGAACCTCGATGCCGGCAAGAACGAACCGCATCGTCTGGCCTGAGCCCGTAAGGACCAGCGTCTTCGGATCGACGATCCGCTGCACCTGCCACAAGTACTCACCACCTTCCATGGGGGGCCTGCTGATAAAGTAGAGATAGACCACCAGCAGGATAAGCAGTCCGCCGAGCCCGACCCACATCTTCCATTCGCCCTGAAAACGCACTTTGGCCACTTCAGGCACTCCTGACCGTTTAACGTACAGTTTTGTAGGGGCGGGTCTGAGACCCGCCCCTACCAGAATCCGGCGCCAGCGTCCAGAATAACACGCATTTCCGGATCGCTATTCTAGCTCTCGACCGATTCGTCCTGTCTGGTGAGCGACTCCTTCGCGCCATCGAACACCTCATCAGCTTTGCGTTGATCCGGGCCGATGTAGAGGTGCTGCAATCTGCCGTCCGGCGCGGATCTCGAGATCACCGCAAAGTCTTCGGATTCAAGCTGGACGAGCTTCACGAACGCGCCGTTATCACCGTGAACTTCCTTGGCTATCTGGAACATCCCAGCACTATAGCACAAAACACAGGCCGGCAAGCCAAAATGTTCGCCTGAGGTGACGGGCTTTGCACCGGGTTCATTTTCCGTTATACTGCCCGTGAATGAATTGGCTTTTCCTGTCGGAGGGCGCCAAGGGCATGCATCAGGTCAGTCCCATTATCGAAACCAAGGAACTCGTCAAGGACTACTACGACGGCGGGAACGTCATCCACGCAATCAAGAGCGCCAGTATCAAGATTTTCCCGGGCGAAATGGTGGCGATCATGGGCCCATCGGGGTCCGGCAAATCCACGCTGCTCTACGTGTTGGGCCTTCTTCATCCTCCAACGGCTGGGACGTACCTCTTCAAAGGCGAGAACATCCTCAACTACGGTGCCGAAGAACAGGCCGTGTTCCGCAATAAAGAACTCGGATTCGTGTTCCAGAGCTGCGATCTGCTTCCGAATTCCACGGTATTCGAGAACTTGGAGCTTCCATTGGTGTATGCAGGGGCAGACCACGGCACCCGACGTCAACGGATTCTCAATGCGCTCGATCGGGTCGGGCTCTCGCACCGCGTGGACCATTGGTCGAACCGGCTTTCAGGCGGTGAGCGTCAGCGGGCCGCGATCGCGCGAGCGCTTGTGAACACTCCTTCGCTTATCCTCGGAGACGAGCCCACCGGCCAGCTCGATCAGGAAAACACCGACGCCGTCGTCGCCCAGCTTCGAGAACTTACGGCACAAGGCTTCACTGTCGTGCTCGTGACCCATGAGGACGATATCGGTCGCGCGTGCGACCGCATCATTCGCATCCAAGACGGGACAGTGGTTTCCGAAGGGTGGGAGGATGCGAACGTCAGTCCTCATATCCTGGAAGGACTCTCGTAAGCAAATCGACCGGCAAGGATGCCGGCCGCTACTGTAGGGGCGCATGGCGTGCACCCCGCAATACATCGGCAGTCCTACAAGACACAGATCTGTACCGGGCTTCCTGGATTCACGTCAGCAAGATCTCTCTTTCCGCACAAATGACATGGCCCTCTAAACCATGGAGCACCCACAGGCTGCCGGCTGGTCCGGCGCGGCAATCGGGTGTGTTAGGCAGATTTCGTTACCCTCTCTTCGCAAAAGTCCGGCGCGTTCGATCGCTGCCAGAATCCCGCGGCAGCGATCCCGATCCATGGACAGATATAGCGGTAGCATTTCTTCCGCTTCGGACAGCTTCCTTCCTGCGTCAAGAGCGTAGAGCATCATGACGACCTGCTTGTGAACGAGATCAAGCTCCGGGTTGCTCATCAATTCCATTATCTTTTCGTCTTGCATGACAAGGTGGCTGACTGCGTCCATGCACATGAGATGACTCCTCGATCGCTGCTTTTCCCGTTTCAGCACTTATAGCGCTTAACGGGAAGAATGACCGCCGTTCTTACCTTAACACCACAAGCAAATAGATCGTTGAAGCCACGAGGCTCACGACGGTGATCGGCGTCCCGTGTTTGAGAAACGCGTAGAAACTAATCCGGTGGCCGGATTTCTCCGCAATGCCGGTAGTGATCACGTTTGCAGACGCCCCTATGATTGTGGCGTTGCCTCCGAAACACGCTCCTAATGCCAGAGCCCACCAGAGCACGCCTGACTCCGCACCGGGGATAGTCCTGGTCAGTAATGCGACCACCGGAAGCATTGTCGCGGTAAACGGGATGTTGTCAACGATGGCACTGAGAATCGCAGAAGTCCACAAGATGAGAATGATTGCCAGCACGAGGCTCCCTTTGCACACCTGCATGATCCAGTCCGCGACGAACTGGAGGATTCCCGTCTCTTCGGCCGCTCCCACAATTACGAACAGCATGATGAAAAAAACGAGAGACGGCCACTCGATGTCCCGTTCGAACACTTCGATGGGGTCGGTCCGGTTGGCAATGAGGACGAGCGCTCCTCCAAGAAGGGCCGCTACGCTCACCTCCATGTGGAAGAAGCCATGCAGAACGAACAGCAGGATCACGCCCATGAGTATAGTGCCGCCCGTCCAAAGGATTCTAAAATCGGCGATCCGGTACTTCTCACGGAGAAAGTCGATCATTTTCGGGACGTCGTCGATGTGGGCTTCGCGGTAATCTTTGCCGTAATACCATTTGGTATAAGCAACTTGCGCTGCCATCACCACGATCACCACCGGAGTAAGCCTGATCAGGAAATCGTTGAACGTGAGCCCGGCGTACGAACCGATCATGATGTTGGGTGGGTCGCCGATAAGAGTCGCTGTCCCGCCGAAATTCGACGCCATGATCTCAGGGACCAAAAGAGCGAATGGAGAGATCCCAAGGACCAGCGCAATTTCGATGCTGACAGGAGTGAGGAGCAGCATGGTGGTCACGTTGTCCAGGAACGCGCTGAGTACGGCGGTCACGACGCACAACGCGGCCGCCAGGAGAAAGATCCGCCCTTTGGTCATTTGGAAGGATTTGTATGCGATCCATTGGAATACTCCGGATTCCTTTATTACCCCCACGATGATCATCATACCCATGAGGAGAAAGATCACATTCCAGTCCACAGCCCGCAGCGATTGTTCAAACGTGAGCATGCGAAAATCAGCGTAAAAGTGACCGAACGTATGACTGATTGCAAGGATCACGGCGGCGCCCAGCAATGCTGCGAGCGTGCGGTGTACGAGCTCCAAGGCGATGAGCACGTACACACCCACAAGCACGAGAAGCGCTATCCAAAAGGCAGCCCCCTGGTGGCGCTGGAGCGTCGTGTCGAGGCGTGCGGAGAATCGCGCAACTCCATGGGAGTCGGCCCCCTCGTCGAGGATTTTCTGAATCGGGACTAATGTGGAGGGACTGTAACTTGGTTTGGTGACCTTGAGCGCCCATTGACCGGTTCGGATGGTTTCGGGCGGCGAATGGACGCGAATCGAAAACAGTCCATTGGTCCCCGTCTTATGTTCCTTTTCGGCTTTGCCTCCGAGGGCTGCCTCTTCGTGCTGCACAAAGCGGGAGCCGTTGAGGAACAGTTCCACTTCCGATTCTCCGACCGGGTTCCCTGTGGGGTCCTCGACCTTTCCTTGGATAACGAGCACTCCGTTCGGAGTCTTCAATTCATCGGCGCTCCAGGACGGCGGAACGGCTAGAAAAGCCAGAGCCAGGCATATCTGAATAACAGCAAAGATCTTCACCTGAGCAGTCTCCTTTCCTGTAGGCAATTTTAGCGCCAACGCGCGCTGATTACGACCGCTGTGGAGGCGACCGGGCGACCCTCAGTCCCTCCGTGGGGCATGATTGGTGCAGAACAGAGGTCATCTTTTTATAATTGAGCGCAGCACGGCGGGTCAAGGAAATGCGGTCAGCTCAGGTAAGGATTCAGTTACGCGGAGCGATTCCGGAACCCTTATCGTTGAGGCCTCTCTTCCTGCGGGCCGAACAATCTCTAGGCGGGTCCCGAGCAGAATGTCCCACATCTGTGGAACTAGCGCAGGGTAGCCCCGACGTCACACGTCGGGGTTGCGCAGCAACAAGAGGTCCATGTTCCTTCTCGCATGAGAAAAGTCTCATGAGGAGCGATCAAGACTTCTTACGCCTTCGGCGCTCCGACGTATAACGTCGGAGCCACCCCGCCTTGAAGGATCTCATGGCTTTCATTTTCGGGTAACCGTTCACTTACGCGAGGCCAGAGACCCCGCGGACATGTCATTGCGAGCGCAGCGAAGCAATCTCCCACGCTTCACCAGAGGAGATTGCTTCGTCGTTGCACTCCTCGCAATGACACGGTTTGCGACATGCGGCCGCAGGTAACCGAAGGCGTACATTTTCGGCAACCACAACCTTTCCTACCTCCGGCCGACCGCGTACGCTTTTCCGCTTTGGCTTTCCACGCTTTTTCCCCTATGATCCCAATGATCGCCAGGACCCCAGGCTCGATGGAGTGGAGCATTGATGAGTTCATTCGCGCAGCAGTCGTTGGAACGCCTGAAAGGAAGCCGTCTGGAACAGCTGGGCATCCGGACGCCCTTCACTATTCCTTCGGGGATCGTTACCACGGTCCCTTCGGTGATCGCTCGGATCGCCCGCGATGTGCCCGAAATTGGGTTCATCACTACGAAAACCCTCAGCATTCACCCGCGGGAAGGCTATCGGGAGCCGATCCTTCACGAGTACCATCCAGGCTGTTTAATCAATGCGGTGGGGATTCCCGGCCCCGGTGCGCAGGCGTTCCGAGCTGCTATGGAGCCTCTGCTGCCGCTCCACGACAATAAGCCACTCCTTGTTTCCATAATGGGCAACGGCCCGGAAGAATTTCTCGCGTGTGCCCGAGAATTGGCGCCCATTGCCGACGGCTTCGAACTGAACCTTTCGTGCCCTCATGTGAAAGGCGCAGGTCAGTGCGTGGGTTCCGACACCGACGCGGTCCACAAGATCGTCAGTGCACTCAGAGCCGCATTCGACAAGCCTATCGTACCGAAGTTGTCGCCGAACCTCGGGAACATTCCGGAAATGGCGGCCCTGTGCCGCGATGCTGGAGCGGACGGGCTCGCTCTTATCAACACTGTGGGGCCGGGCGTTGCGTGCGATGAGGACGGACAGCCGATCCTCAGCAACATCACCGGTGGAGTCTCCGGCGCGGCGGTCCTGCCGATCGGCGTCAAGGCGGTCGCGGAGGCCGCGGCGGTCGTAAATTTGCCGATCATCGCGATGGGGGGCATCAGCAGCCCCGCGGACGTCACCGCGTACGCGCGTGCGGGCGCAGCGCTGTTCGGGGTCGGCTCCGCGCTGGCAGGAATGACTACCGAGGAAATTGCTGCCTTTTTCAGGGCGCTTACGCGTGAACAGCCGTCAAAGCGGCAGACGTGGAACCGAACCGCCACCTTGACTGATTATTTCAAGACCGCGGTCAAGGCCAACATCCCGGTGGCGCAAAATATGTTCAAGCTTGTCTTAGAAAGTGGTCCCCGCTCCGCGGCAGGCCGGTTCTTCTTTCTGCGGCTTCCCGGCGTTGGTGAGAAGCCTTTCTCGCCCGCGAGCGAGAAGCAACCCGAGTACCTCGTGCGCACGGTGGGGCCATTCACCGCGGCGTTGGAGCGTCTCAAACCCGGCGACGCGGTTTTCATGCGAGGTCCGTACGGGCGAGGTTTTCCCCCGCCACCGGCCGGCACACGGCTGATACTCGTAGGAGGCGGAACCGGCGTGGCGCCTCTCGTCATGGCCGCGCGCGATTGGTCCGAAGCCGTGGCGAAGAGTTTCTTCGGGTTTTCGCGGCCGGTGAACACGGAGTTCGAGGCGGAACTCGTCGCGGCGGTACCGCATTTGGAAGTCGTGATCGACCCCGAAGATCGGCCCGGCGAAGTGGTGCGTTGTCTGGTGGAAGATGTTGCCAAGCATCCGGAATTGTACTGTGATTCTATGGCCTTCCTCTGCGGGCCGGCCGCGATGATGCGGTCCGCGGCAGAGGTTTTGAGCTCGGCTGTTCCTACGCCTCGTATTTTCACCGCAAGAGAAGACGTAATGCGGTGCGGAATCGGCGTGTGCGGGAGTTGCGGCACACCGTCAGGATTGCGCTCCTGCGTGGACGGGCCGGTGCTGCCGCCGGAATGGTAAGCGGTTGTAATGCGTGAGCACGTCGTTTACTGATACCGAACATCGACCAATGAATCCTTTAGTTTTCCAGTCAAGATCATGCCCGTCAGGTCTCGACAGAGGCTATCTCTTCGGTTATGCTTGCAAAAGAAGAACGACCAATGAAAATGGGTAGTTTGATGGTCAAGCCCAGAATTGCATTCCCCGACCGAACGATTCCGAATGCCCCGAAGGCAATTGATTCGGTCTTACGACATACGCGGAAGCGTCGTGCCACGCGTGGTAGGGGCGGGTCTGAGACCCGCCCCTACAGTTCATCCTGCCACGGTCTCGATGTGTCTGGAGGAGTCGAGGCGCACTCGAAGAGACCGCCGCGTCGTGGCCCAATCCGCCAGTTTCGATCAGCGCCCCCCTCCGCTGGCCGCTTTCTCTCAAGCTCAATGCTGGCGGTATGTCTCTTAGGATTTCTCTTTGCTCCCGCGCCCGCCTGGGCCATCCAGTCTCACCCCGCGCCCGAAGGGCTATATGTCCATCAGGTGGCGCACATCGTCTTCATTATCGCTATGGCATTCTTGGTTTATTGGCTTCAGGTCAATCTCTTCACACAACAGAGAGGTTGGCGGTACATCCAGATTTCCGCGGTTTTCTTTATTCTTTGGAATATTGTGGCCTTCGCGGGCCACTGGGTGGAGGAGCACGTCCCTAAATCACTTTTCGTCGGAGATCCGGACTGGTCGCAGAGGCTTATCGCCGGAACCAATGTGTGGGTCGACGCCTTCTACATTCTGAAATTCGACCACGTGGTGTGCGTGCCCGCTATCGTCTGCCTGTTTATTGGAGTGCGAGCGCTGTACCACGACGTTCTGCGACAAGGACCGGCGGGTACGAGCAATGAATGAGACCTATTCTCTCGCTCCCATCTGGTTCACCGACGTCGTGGGATCGGCCTTGATGGTCGTGCTCTCCATTCTGTCGGTTGTCTACGCCAGGAGACTGGTGAAGGCGCAGCCGTCGAGTGTGATATGGACTTATCTTTTGTGGCTATCCGTGGCGCTTGCCGTGTTTTCGGTGTCGCGGTCCGTAGGGCACATCGCGAAGCGCTTTCTCTTGGCAATGGACATGAGCGATGTCTGGGTGAGCCTTCGACCGCTTAGCGGCGCCCTAAATACAATGACGTTCGCTGTGGTTGCCTCGATCACCCTGTTCTTCCAGAGGGTCCAAAAGATCAATGCGGCAGTGCTCAACGATAAGAAGGCGCTCGAAGAAGCAGGCCAAGAAGTCATGCGCCTGAACCGCGATCTTGAAATATTGGTCCGTCACCGGACCGAGGAGCTGAGCCACTCCGAACGCAAGTACCGCCGGGTGTTCGAAGGCTCGATGGACGTAATCTTCATTCTTGATAGCGAGAACCGTTTCGTGGACATCAACACGGCCGGTGTTTCGACCTTTGGATTCGCAGACAAGGAGGAAATGATCGCACGAATCGCCTTGAAAGACCTTTTTGCTCTGCCCGGAGACTATGACGAAGTGATGAGCCAGCTTCGTTCACAGGGATACGTCAAGGACCGTGAGTGCCTCATGAAATCCGCAAAGGGTGCGGACCTTTCTCTCCTGCTCAGCGCGACCGTCCGTAAGGATGAGTCAGGCGACATAGTCAGCTACGAAGGTATTGCCAAAGATATTACGGCGAGACGCCAAATGGAAAGACAGCTCCAAATGGCCGACAAGCTGGCGTCTCTCGGACAGGTGTCTACAGGTATCGCGCACGAGGTCAACAATCCCCTTGGAATCATACTTGGTTACACGCAGCTACTTCTTCGGGAAACGGGCGAAGGAACGCAAGTATATGACGACCTGAAGACCATCGAGAAGCACGGCCGCCATTGCAAGACGATCGTGGAGGATCTGCTTAAGTTCGCGCGGAGCACCCAAACGAACAAGACTTCGGTCGACGTGAACGAAACGCTCGACCAGGTGGTCTCCCTCTTGGCTCACCAGTTCGAACTGGACAACATAGCCCTCATCAGGCAATCGGACCGAAACATCCCTCTTCTCGTGGCTGACGAAGAAAAGCTCAAGCAGGTTTTCATGAACCTCCTTATGAACGCCAGGCAATCCATATCCGGGACGGGACGGATCACCGTCAAGACCGCGCACAACACCTCGGCACACGAGATAACGATCGAGATTAGCGACACGGGGTGCGGGATCCCACCAGACATCATCGGGAAGATCTTCGATCCTTTCTTTACGACAAAACCGGTAGGCGAAGGCACGGGCCTGGGGCTCTCGGTGAGCTATGGCATTGTCCAGGATCACAACGGTCGCATCGAGGTCAGGAGCGATCCTGGAGAAGGTTCCACGTTTGCCGTCCACCTGCCGATCGGAGATTCTCAAACATGACGGAATCGCCCAGACCGAGGCTGCTGATCCTCGACGACGAAGAAGACATGCTGAAGCTCCTAAAAAGGAGTCTTTCTGTAGATCTGGGCTGTACCGTGGAAACCGCGCGGGATGCGTACAAGGCATTGGCCCTCATGGAATCGGAAAGGTTCGATGTGGCGCTCGCGGATATCCGAATGCCGGGCATGGACGGCATGGAATTTTTGGACCGCGCCCTCGCCGATTGTCCCGAGCTGACCGTTGTCATGATGACCGCGTACGGCAGCATTGATCTTGCCGTTCAGGCGATCAAGAAGGGTGCGTACGATTTCATCACCAAGCCGTTCGAGCACGACAACCTCGTGCATCTCCTGGAAAAAGCCTTGGAGCGGAGCAAGCTCGTCCGAGAGAATCTGTTGCTGCAGAAGAAAGTCAAGCAGCAAGAGGGTTTAGAGGAACTAGTAGGCGCGGGCGAGAGGATGCAAAAGGTCTTCCAGACTATACGACTCATCGCTCAGACCGATGCAACGGTGCTCATCACCGGCGAATCGGGCACGGGAAAAGACCTTGCGGCCAAGGCCGTTCATCGACTGAGCGGGAGGAGTCGAGGACCTTTTGTTGCGGTGAACTGCCCAAACCTCCCGGAGGATATCCTCGAGAGCGAGCTTTTCGGATACAAGAAAGGCGCCTTTACTCACGCCATACAGGATAAGAAGGGCCTGTTCTGGGAAGCCCGCGACGGGAGCATCTACCTCGATGAAATCGGCGATATATCGCTCACATTGCAGACCAAGCTCTTGCGGGTGCTTCAGGAAAAGGAGATCCGGCCGCTTGGTTCGACGAAGAACATCAAGGTAGACGTACGAATCATCGCGTCCACCAATTCGGATCTTGAGGCAAAACTCAAGGACGGCACTTTCAGAGAAGACCTCTTCTACCGACTCAATGTGCTGTCTCTGTACATGCCGCCCCTGAGAGAACGAGCGGAAGACGTGCGGTTACTGGCCGAGCATTTCCTCGTGAAGTTCTGTAAAGAGTTCGGCAAACCTCCCAAGAGGATATCGAAGGAGCTGATGCATCGGCTCGCCGCCTTCCCGTGGCGCGGCAACGTGAGAGAAATGGAGAACACAGTCAGGCGGGCTGTTGTACTGTCCCCAGGGGACGAGATTCGTCCCGAAGACCTGGACTGGGAGCCTGTGGCTTCGTCCGACTGCATCGTTACCGAGGCTGTTCAGCACCTCCCGTACAGAGAGGCGAAGGCTCGTGTTCTGGAGCGGTTCCACAAGGAGTACCTCTCGGCAATCCTCCAGCGAACAGGAAGCAACGTGACGCGAGCGGCCAGGGAGTGCGGGTTGGAACGCCAAGCGCTTCAGCAGGTAATCAGACGCTATGGCATTAATCCTCGCGAAATCGAGCCGGACGATAGACAAGAGGGACAATCCAGGAATTCCGACGAATCAGACTAAGCGCACGATTTCCTTATTTCGGTTGCGTATTTTGCCGTTGGAGATTGCTTCGTCGCTCCGCTCCTCGCAATGACAAGTTCGGGCGTGTCATTGCGAGCGAAGCGAAGCAATCTCCCGCTGCCCGGAATACGTGACCGCATTTACGCCATGGTGTGCCGGGTTCGCCATTTCATGTTCTCGGTCGCGTATTCGAGCAGGTGCAATAGAATTATTGCAGTGCAACTTTTTTAAACGTTTTTGATAACTATTGATTCTTGTTTGATTAATGTTGCTCGTGTGCCCCACGGGTGTCGCGATTTCATTGCAGACCAATGCCGGTTAGACCTGATTGTTCCCGGAACCCTCCCGTCGGCACACGCAAGAAACCCGGCCACTCGATGCTCGGACGGTCCTTGATTCTTCACTGGCACATTTTTTGCCTAACATGAGGACTGTTTGAACCACCGGGTATGACCGGCAGACTGCTTTCGATATGAAATCACCTAGCTTGGCGACTGACCTCCGAAGGGGAAAGAGCATTCTGCCGGTCATTAACATACTCGTTCCTGGTGGACAAACGTCTATCAAGCAGCCATTTGGACGCTCAACTCGAGGAAAAACGGTAATCGACGGTGGCACAAGTCTTGGTCCTCGACGAGGACACCGACTCTCGGATCTTGCTCAAACGGCTTCTCGAACTCGGTGGGCATAGCGTTGTCTCGGTCTCCGATCAGGGACAGGCCATTGAGGCGGCACGGTCGGGCAATCCCGATCTGGTCATAATCCACCTGAAAGCTGGCTCCCGGTGGAGCCGGAGATTGCCTGCGCTGTTGAAGGCGGGCAATGAGCGGCTGAAGGTTATGACCATTGCCGACTACGTGCCCGATCAGATTGCGGATACCGCTTTGGGAGACGATTTCTTGGCAAAGCCGGTCGATCTGGAGACCATCGAATCCAAAGTCCGGGAACTCCTCGGACGTACGAACACAGAGCGTTCGGCAGGCTGAGCGTGAGTGGCGCGCGGAAGCTATCGGCTTCCGTTCATGGTTTCGAATACGCAGAAGGAGGCGTGCATGTATAAGAAGAATTGGCTTGTCATCGGTCTGTTGATTGCGGCCGCAGTCATCACGACCCTCATGATTACCTGTCCAGCGGAAGCCGGCAAGTTGGAGGACGCTATTGCCAAGACTCCGCAGGGAACGGGCAAAGGCATGATCAACCCGGATGCACTGAAGGGATTCATGGGCATTCCCGGCGCTCCCTCGCCGTTTTGGCTTTACGGCATCCTTTGGGGGCTTTGGACTGGCTGGATCTTCTCCACGGTCGGGGCATTCGGCGGAATCATGGCCGGTGTGGGACACATCACGGTATTCGGACTAGCCGATTATGGCCGAACGTTCAAGGACACCAGTCCAGTGCTCAACAAACTCCTGACCGACTCCATCCGTACGAGCAATCAATACCTGGTAGGCTTTTCCGCCTTCATCTCCTCGCTCACGTATTATCGCATGGGTCGTCTCGTTCTTCCGTTGGGCGTGTGTCTCGCGGTCGGCGGTATTCTCGGCGCCTATATGATTCCGGTATTAACTGCGGGGAAGATCAACCTCAGCATGTATATCGGGTATTTTGGTTTGATCGTGTTCATTATCGGCGGATTCCTCCTGTATGAGACCTCCGAGCGGGGCCAGCGGAGCAAAAAAGCTGCCAAGGAAGCAGCCGCGGCTTTTGAGCGTGAGCACATTAAGAAAGAGGGTTCCGGAGGAGCTTCCGGCGGCGTACACGTTGTCAGCTGGGGCGCCACAAAGATTGTATTCACCTTTTACGGCGTCGAATTCTCGTTCAATCCCATTTGGCCGCTCCTCGGCGGATTTATCATCGCTGCGATCTCATCGTTCATCGGAGTGGGCGGCGGTTTTCTGTACGTGCCGTTTCTCACGTCTGTCGCGGGCCTGCCGATGCACATCGTGGCCGGAACCTCGGCGCTGGCGGTGCTTGTCAGCATGGTCACGTCAATCTTTTCGTACATGTTTATCAAGGGCGTACCGGTGGACCTGCTCTTCATCGGCGTGGAACTCATCGGTATATTCCTGGGGTCCATCGTTGGTCCTATGACATCGAAGTACATCCCGGACAGGTGGCTCAAGCGGATCTTCGTGATTCTGGCGCTTTATGTCGGACTCGGTTATACTACAAAGGGGTTCCTTGGATATTCAATAGTTCCGGGAATGTAATTTCAAAGTGTGCTGTGGCGGGTTAAGCCGGAGCGACATCGGCACGACTCGCCGATTCCGGACTCCGTACGATAAAATCCTCCCTAACCCCCCTTTATCAAAGGGGGGAATGCGGGTCCCCCCCTTTCGTAAAGGGGGGACAGGGGGGATTTTGGATGCCACCGATGGTACTCGTTTAAACGCGAACTGGCATAGGAGCACTTAGCAGGCTTTCAGATTATGGAAACGCATTCGCTGCTCATCGCAATCGATCCCTATCTGATCTGGTTTTACCGCCTGACGGGGTACACGTTTATCGATTTTCTGATCGGGACCTTCGTGCTCTCATCCCTCGCGGTCGTGCTGGGTGAGTTGACCACAGCAGTTGGGCTGCTGATCAACCGCCGGCACCTGGAAAAGGCCACAGAGGAGATGGTGCGATACCAGAACCTGTCGGTGGACGCCATCGGAGCCAACGATAAGGTGGCGTTCAAGGCATCCAACAAGTTGGCGAATGATGCCTTCGGCAGGACCTTCTTCATGCAGATTGCAGTGTCCGCGGCCTTCCTTTGGCCCGTGTTCATAGCGCTCACGTGGATGGGGTCCCGGTTCGCCGACGTAGAGTTCCGCTTTGCGTTCACCGACCACTCAGTGGGGTACGTGGCGGTCTTTGTACCGCTGTATGCAGCTGCGTACCTCTGCCTGCGGCGGCTCCGGCACCGGCTGCCGTATTTCGGGCGAGTCAGATCTGTCCTGGATGCGTTTACGGCCGAAACTAAGCGAATGAAACGGTTCGAGGACCTGGCGAAACCCGTCGAGAAGGAAATCACGTGACAACTCTGTCTGATGATTTCCGTGTGCAAGGGAATTGATCCAACGGAGGAGAGAATGTCGGAGACGTCAGTCAAGAAAGTCTACAGCGTTTGCACCATGTGCACCGTTCGATGTCCCATCGAGGTGGAAGTGGAAAGCGGCGCAGTCAAACATATTTGGGGGAATCCGCACATCCTCGGCGGCCGCTACCTCTGCCCGAGGGGCGCTGCCGGCAAGGTTTTTCAGAATGACAGCGAACGCCTGCAACACCCCATGATTCGCGCTGGAGATCGCGGCTCGGGCAAGTGGCGCAAGGTGAGCTGGGAAGAAGCGCTGGATTACACCGCGGACAAGCTGAAATCGATCATCGAAAAGCACGGCGGCGAGAGCCTTGTCCTCGGCGACCGAGGCGGCCCTTTCGCAGAGATGCAGAAAGCATTCATCAGGGCGCTGGGCTCGCCGAACTATTTCAACCACCATGCGTCGTGTTCCAACAGCGTCCACAACGCGCACAACGTCCTTACAGGCCACCGTCGCAATACCGTGGCCTATGATTACAAGAACTGCAACTACATCGTCTTGTACGGCCGCAACATCCTCGAATCCATCGGAACCAAGGAGGCCAAGGACTTCATCGACGCTCTCGAACGCGGCATGAAGTTCACACACGTGGACGTACGATGGAACTATACGGCCGCGAAAGCGCACCGCTTCCTCATGATCAGGCCGGGCGGAGACTACGCGCTCAACCTGGCGCTCCTTAACGTGATCATCCGTGGCGGCCTGTACGATAAAGAGTTCGTGGAGCGGTGGGTCACCGGCATGCCGGAACTGACCCGCTTTGTGGAACCGTACACTCCGGAATGGGCCGAGCAGGAAACCGGCATCCCCGCGAAGCAGATCACCGCTGTGGCTCATGAAGCTGCTGAGGCCAAACCGTCCGTCATCTTCCATCCTGGCTGGATGACTGCATGGACCTCGCAAGACTTCTACTTCCGACGCTCTGTGTATATGCTCCAGGCGCTCGTGGGCGGATACGAAGCCAAAGGCGGACTGCTGTTTTCGAAGGGCGAGGCCGATGCGGGCCACAAGACGCTCAAATCGCTCATGGACGGCATCCCTAAAGTGGACAAGAAGCGCTTCGACGGCGTCGGCTGGAAGTACAAGCATCTCTCCGCGGACTACGGCTGCGCACAGATGCTGCCGTACGCGATCATCAATGAAGACCCTTACCCGGTCAAAGGTTTTATCTGCTACCGGTACGACCCGTTGTCGTCGCTCCCGGATCCGGACGCGTTCCTGGAAGGTCTCAAGAAGCTGGATCTGCTGCTCACCATCGACGTCAACTACAGCCATACCGTGTGGGTATCCGACGTGGTGCTCCCTGAGTCCACCTACCTGGAGCGCACGGACCCGCTTATTTCCAAGAAAGGCCCGAAGCCCGCTCTCTGGATTCGCAAGCAAGCTGTGGAGCCCAGGTACGATAGCAAGCCCAAATGGTGGATTTTCAAGGAACTGGCAAAACGGCTCGGCGCCGGAAAGCACTTTCCATACAAGACCATCGAGGAGCTTATCGCGTACCAGCTTAAAGACATGGATTTCACTCAGGAAGATATCGAGCGCAAGGGGTACGTGGACTTAGCCAAGGGACAAATCCTCTGGGACCGTAAGACCGGCCTGAAGTTCAAGACCCCCTCGAAGAAGATCGAACTCGTGTCGAGCATGCTCGAGGACAACGGCATTCCTTCCTTCCCGCCGTACGAGAGCCCCGCAAAGCCTCCGGAAGGCCATTACCGGCTTATTACCGGCAAGATTGCTGTGCATACGCAGGGGACGTCGCTCAATAACCCGTATCTCAACGAAGTTCAATCGGAAAACACGCTCTGGATGAATGCCTCCGAGGCCCAGAAGCTCGGAATTGCGGATGGCGACATGGTCGAGGTGTCGGTTGAAGGCGTGGCTCAGACGGTCCGCGCCTCGCTAACGCCCTTCATACATCCGGAAGTGGTTTACACGCTGCACGGATACGGGCGCGACGTGCCGGCCCAGACGCGGGCGTACAAGAAGGGTATGCGCGACAACACCCTGATGAAGGGTCTGCTCACCATGACGGTCGGCGGTAATTGCCCCATAACCGAGTGCTTCGTCCGAGTGAAAAAGCTCTAAGCTTCGCTGAGAATCAGGAGTCCATATAATGAGCGAATACTACATATATCAGGATCAGTTGCGGTGCATCGGCTGTCGAGCGTGTGAGGTGCATTGCAAGACGGAAAACGACGTGCCGGTCGGCGCGAGCTTCTGCAAGATCATCCCTGTAGGCCCCACGGTCAAGGAGGATGTCCCGCGGATTCAGTTCATCTTTATGCCGTGTTTCCACTGCGAGACCCCGTGGTGCGTTTCCGCCTGCCCCACCGGCGCCATGCAGAAGCGCGCCAAGGACGGCATCGTCTTCGTTGACAAAGAGATCTGCATCGGCTGCAAGGCGTGCATCACCGCGTGCCCATGGGGCGCTCCGCAGTGGAACTACGACACGGGCACCGCGTTCAAATGCCACTACTGCAAACACAGAGTGGACGAAGGCCTGGAGCCCGCGTGCGTCACAGGCTGCACCACCAAAGCCTTGAGCTGGATCAGCCCGTCTAAATCGTCGGCGGTGCGTCGAGAGCGCTGGGCGCTGGGTATATCCAAAGAGAGGCCGGTGAAGTAGCCGCGCTCATAGCAATCTGTTTTCTCGTCTAGAAACCGAGGGGACCTTTTCTCGTGAAGAGGTCCCCTTTTTTTGTGCGCCAGCGGGCAGATGTGGGGCCACTCCCTTTCGCTGACGCATTCGGTGGCCACTCCGGTCGGCCAGCCTGGGTGCCACTGCTGGCTGGTCCAGCAGTGCCTTCTGAAGAGCACTGCTAGCAAGCTAGCAGTGGCACCCGCAGCGGCAGCCGATCAGCGCGAACAATTCCTGCACACCCGGTCGGCGTCGCACTCCTTCAAGTGCACCGCCAGCATTCCGTTGGCAACGGCTTTCCCGCAGTGAGGACAAGGCGAACAACACGGAATTGGATGCACCAGCGACAGCGGCGCCTTGTGGCACGGACAATCGCATTCCCACGCCGGTTTGGCCTTTGCGTGCGGACGCTTTTCCCTCCTCCACATAAATCTCATCAGATATCCCATCGTGTACTCTGAGGTTCCGACAAACCGGCAAGGAAGGCGGGCTCGCGACTTGCCTTGTCGGGCAAGAGCCCAGCTTCAATAGTCCGACCAACCGTGGATGCCCACGAGATCCACGAACCGACAGCCGGTGTGATTCTCCACGCGAGTGCGATTGTCGATCTTGACGACTCGTTTGAGCGTCTGGGAGAAACGGTCTCCCACGGGTATAACGAGCCGCCCGCCATCCGAGAGCTGGTCCACAAGCACATTCGGGATTTTCGGCGCGCCCGCGGTGACGATTATCCCGTCGTACGGGGCGGCGTCCGGCCAGCCTCGGGACCCATCAGCCACGAGAAAGGTGACGTTGTCGTACCCGCACTGCTGGATAGCGCTTCGTGCTCTTTCCGAAAGACGGCCTATGCGCTCGACGGTGAAGACCCAGCGGCAGAGACGGCTCAGTACTGCCGCCTGATACCCCGATCCGGTGCCGATCTCAAGCACGCGTTCCTTTCCCGTCAAGTCGAGAAGCTCGGTCATGATGGCGACCATGTACGGCTGGCTGATTGTCTGTCCGTCACCAATAGGGAGAGGGTTGTCATCGTAAGCTTCATCCAGCAGGGCTTGATCGACGAACAGGTGCCGCGGGACCTCTCGCATAGCCGACAGAATGGCTGGATCAATAATTCCGCGGGCAACGAGTTGCTGTTGGACCATCTTGTGTCTGGCAGCCGTGAGGTCTCTCATGTGCCACACCTTCCGCTACCGTGCGGCGAAACGGGGTTCCGATCGTCCAGACGGGGCGCACGCCGCGCGAGCGCGCCCGACAGGTTGATTATACCGTGGATGGCCGGAAAGAGTTCACTAATACGAATGCGCAATCAAATAGGCGACAATCGCGGACAAGTACTGGTGGGACAGGCATCTTGCCTGTCACGTTCGGACAGGCAAGATGCCTGTCCCACCAAGACGAGAATGTCACTGGCTTGAAAGCACATCGGATGAGTGGCCGGAACGGCAAGGAAAACTACTATCGCTTCGTCTGGTCGTAAACGGAAGCCGGGGGCAAAGGAGGCTGGTGGACAGGAGGCCCCGGAGCTTCGGGGGCCGGACCGCCGCTCGGTTTGCCGTGGGTTGCAGGCGAAGCGGGAAAAACAGTCCGGTCCATGAGGTCCCCAACGCGGCCTATGACCGCACCCGGCAAGTTGAACATGTAGTCGAACCACTGCGACAGAAAAGTCGAGTGCGGTACCCCGTCGTAGTACGGATTATGGTGGGAAGGATACGGGTACGAAGGGTGCGGCTGACTAGTCTGGGGAGCGGCCATTTCCTGCTGGGAGCGGTAGGCCGGTGGTGGCGGCGCCCAGCCCGGTTGGCTTTGCCCCGTTGCAGGTGGAGACGGGGCCTGAGACGGCTGGTAATAGCCCCCGGGCGATGGTGGCGGCCCGATCGGCACTCCTTGGGACCATGCGATGCATGCGATCGCGACAACGAACACAACGCAAATGGCGCCCGAAACATTCTTCTTCGCCATGACGCAGACTCCTCTGACATTCTTGCAGGCAGGAGACTTAGCCTGAATTCCGCATCATTTCAACAAATATTTCAGGGTTTCTTAGCGTTTTTTCAGCTTGTTTGGCCCGGGATCGCGGGAGCCTCGCGAATCAGTAACCGTTCAGTAACGCGGGCAGATAGCAAGAAAGATAAGATCAATCACCACAGAGTTCGCGGAGAGCGCGGAGAGTAGGGGCGCACGGCCGTGCGCCCCTACCTCGTCTCTGTGCCCTCTGCGTCCTCTGTGGTGAAACGGTATTCTTCTTCCTCCCCGGTTAACTGAATGAATACGCGAATCAGAAAAAAAATAGTTGACTTTTGACTTCGCCGCGTATAAAAAAATGCGCTCCGCGCTGCTGAGTCCGCAAAGCTGCGCGTACGGCCGCTCGTGAGATGCGTGGTCAATTGTCGGCGGTACGCGCCGACGTGGGGTTCCGGTGTTAATTCCTGAATATCAACAACTTGTATTGCCTGACGTGGTATTGGGGGATTACCCCCCGGTGTGGGCCGGACCTTCGCCGCGTCTTGGGAAATCTATGCCGAGGTATTGCTCATCGACTCGCCAATGATTATCTCAATCGCGCATGTTTGAACAAGCGAGGAGAATTTGATCATGTGGATGACCCGTGAAGAAATGGCCGACTACTTGGGCATTGTAGTGAACAGCGTTCGAGGCAAGGTTCAGAAGGGCCAGATCGAGAGAAAGGTAGAAGACGGCAAGAACCTCTACCGTATCGTCGATCCCAATTTGGTCAATTTCAAATCGGCCAAGGCCGAACAAAAGGAGATTGCGGCTCCCCCAGTCGAAGTGAAGGAACCGCCTCGCGTAGTGGAAGAGCCAGTCGCGCCCCGACCGGTTCGCGTGAGTCCACCGCCGCCACCGCCGCCTCCTGTTCGTCCGACCGTTGAGCCTGGACCGCAGAAGCCGTTCAATCCCAAGGACCGTCTTTTGGAGGAACTCGCTTCAATGAAGATCGGCCGAAGCATCGACGCGATCGAAAAAGGTGACGAGATCGACCTGGCCACTGGCGAGATTTCCCGGGAACTTGAGGCGCGCTTGTCGATGCGCCAGCAAAAACAACTCAAAGAGATCCAGGAAGCTCTGGAACGGTTAAAAGCGGGGTACTACGGAGAATGCGAGGAATGCGGCGAACCTATCCCTGAACAGCGCCTCAAACTCTTCCCTGCCGCCAGGCTCTGTGTGCGATGCCAGGAAGAAGCCGACCATATGGAGAAGATGAGACAGGAGCAGGGCTTGAGAGGCTCCAACTGGAAGGAAGACTCTTCGGAGGGAGGCTACGGCAAATTCTTTGAGGAATAACGCCTCTGACGTCAATAGCAGAGGCGATATCCTTGATCTTCAAGCTCACTGATCAATTGAAGACCCTCTTCAGGACTCGTCACCGGCAGCCATAGACCGAAGCCAACCACAAAGAGCGCTCCGTCCTCCTCGTGAATTCTCAAGGGGCCGGCCGAGCCCCTTCTTTCGTCTTCGACTTCCTGCTTCTCGCCTGTCATAATGCCCCCTCCGCGGGTCAGCGCTCGTAAGTTCTTGACTAATTGTAACATTTTCTGGTTTAATACCGCAAAATAAGTCAATACACACCAACGCGCAGTCCAAGCAGTGAGTCGGCCGGACACCTCCTCCGCTTCGGACGGCAGGCCTAACTGCGTTCCGGAGGCATACCGGCCGACTACCAAATTCACTTCTTTGAAAGCGCATTTGTGTGAAAACGCCGGTAGCGCCGGCATCTTGCCGGTATTCTTCACGGCGTTTTCATGGTTCGTTGTGGCGATTCTCGCCATGGGAGTTAGTATCAGTAGCTGTGGGGAAGTAACGTGGGCGAATCCGCGGACAATTCACCTGAATCCGCAACGAAATCACAGCCAAACCGCCGCGAATTCATCAGCCTTGGTGCTGCATGGCTTCTGTCAATGCCGTTGGCTACTCCTTCCGCTGAGGAACTCGAGCAGTATCTCTGGCCCGAGAAGGATTACCTGGCGCCAAAGATGGGGGAATCACGACCGTTCCCGCCTCGGCGACGCAGAAAGCAACAATCGGAACAAATCGGCGCGCCGAGCCCACTCTTCCTTACGTTCGATGACGGACCGCTCGAATGGACCGCTGCGATCCTCGACGAACTTGCGGCGAAGCAGCAGAAGGCCACCTTCTTTGTGATCGGGCGTAATCTCGCTATACCCAGGCTACGAAGGCTAGCGGTACGGGCGGTCCAGGAAGGCCATGAGCTGGGGAACCACTCGTTCACTCACCCCTCATTCTCCAGCATTTCCAGCAAGCGCGGTCGGCAGGAAATCGCGGATACTCACACACTCATACGAGAAGTAATCGCGGAGGCGGGCGTCGATTCGGCGAAGCAAGACCTTTACTTCCGGTTTCCATACGGCGATTCAGGGTCGTACTCGACGCACAAAGCGGCTCGCGAAACACTCGATGAGTTAGGTTACGGCATCGCGTGGTGGGATCTGGATACCCACGACTGGCGCATGGAACTGGGGACTCAATCAAAGAGTCCCGCGACTGTCATTGCTTCGGTCAAGAGTGCTCGTGCCCGAGACGTGGTGTTGCTCCATGATCGCCGCAGGACCGCTGGCGTACTGCCCTCGATGTTGGAAGTGCTCGCGGCAAGGCAGATGTTTTCGCTGCCGCTTTCCACGTACACGTCCCCCACCCCGGAGAGCGGCGCGGTTGATCTGGACGGCCGCACGATATGACGGTTGGGACTAGGCATCGCCCTCTAGTTGATCGATTCGTAAGTATCTTCCCACGAATATCCTGGGAGAGCGAGGCGTTGAACAGCGCGATTTGCCTCGTAGGGGCGGGTCTCAGACCCGCCCTTACCCAAGTCTACCGCAAATGACAACGTGCGCGTATATCTGAATCGATCTACTAGTAATGGTATCTCAGTTGGGCAATCAGAAGGCAATCCGCCTCGACCTTGTAGACGATACGGTGCTCATCGTTTATGCGGCGCGACCAGTAGCCGGACAGACCATGCTTCAAAGGCTCAGGCTTTCCAAGGCCTTCAAAGGGGGAATGTTGGATCTCCTTGATAAGCTTATTGATCCGATCGAGGATCTTTCGGTCCGTGCCCTGCCAATATAGGTAATCGTCCCAAGCATGTTCAGAAAAGATGAGCTTCACTCACTCAGCTCCCGCTCTGTGCCACCGCCGGATTCCAGCTCCACTATAGACTCAAGGAGTCTTCGCGCATTCTTCGGGCTTCGCAGCAGATAGGCGGTCTCTTCCAAAGCTTCGTAATCCTCGAGAGAGATCATCACGACCGATCGTTGGTTCTTTCGCGTGATTATTGTGGGGGAATGATCGTCACAGACCTCGTCCATTGTCCTGGCTAGGTTGCGTCGAGCTTGCGAGTAAGTGAGAGCATTCATGGTCGGTCCTCCCGCACCGCCGAGATGTACAATTTATTGTACAACACTTGAGGTCTCCCGGCAAACGGTTTGCATCTTCATGCGGAAGGATTCAGTCGCGTGGGGGACAGGCCACAGGAATTGCAAATTCCCTAGTTTTGGGGAAAGTTCTCGCCCGAAGGGCGTACCAAAAGTAGCCATACGCTTCAGCGTATGGAATGAGGCACACAAGAGATTGAAAACGACCCTGAAGGGGTCGTCCGGTCTGTACGCGGAGGACCCCTTCAGGGTCCAAGAGATTGTTTGTGATCCTCGTCCCCGTAGGGTGAACCCTACGGCTACTCACGGTGTGCCCCATCCGGGGCACTTGATGCGACTTTCACCGGAGTGAGCTGCATCGGACGAAGTCTTAGCCGGAGTTGCACGGGGCCGCTTCGGAGGGCAGGAGTGTCGGCTCGGGGGCTCTCGTCGTTGCGAGAAGACGCCCCCGGTTGGCTCAAAGTTGTAAGGCTAATTGCCTTGAGCTGGTGGGGCAGTAGGGACTTGTGCCGGGGCCGCGGGCTTTTCCGCCGGCGGTGCGGACTGTTGGGCAGGCGCGGCCGGAGCTTCCTGCTTGGTGGCCGCTTCGGGCATCGGTTGCGGAGCGCCCTCGCCCGGACCAGGAGCGCTCTGTGTTGCCTGTTCCTGCATCACGGAATACTCTGCCGTCAGTGCCTTGCCCGAGAAATACGATAACACGATCGAAGTGACCATGAACGTCACGGCAGCAGCTATGGTGAGGCGGCTGAGGAAGGTTGACGCTCCGGTGGTCCCGAACACCGTCTGGCTCGACCCGCCGCCGAACACCGCTCCGATGTCCGCTCCTTTGCCTGTCTGCAAGAGAATAACAAGAATGAGAATCACGCAGACAATGAGGTGAATCCCGATTACCAACGCTGTGAACATCTGGTTACTGTCCTCCGGTTCAGCTTGCGGCCTCGATTATGCCGATAAAGTCTTCAATTTGCAAGCACGCTCCGCCAACCAGACCGCCGTCGATGTCTTCGGATGCGAACAGACCCGCAGCATTGGACGGCTTGACGCTGCCGCCGTAAAGAATACGTACTTGCTGCGCGAAATCCGATCCGAGCATGCCGGCAAGCTGGGCGCGGAGGAACGCGTGCACCTCCTGTGCCTGCTCCTGGGTCGCAGTCTTGCCCGTGCCGATCGCCCACACCGGTTCATACGCAATGACAAACCGCTTCGGATCTGCGATTTGATTGTCATCAAGGCCGCCGTGGAGCTGCCTTACCACCACATCGAAGGTCATGCCCTGCTCACGCTCGCTGAGCGTCTCTCCCAGGCAGAAAATCGGTATCAGATCGTGGCGTAACGCGGCCGCTATCTTTTTGTTGACGGAAACGTCCGTCTCGCCGAAGTACTGCCGCCGTTCCGAGTGGCCGATGATGACGTGAGAGCACCCCGCGTCCTTGATCATCGCGCCCGAAATCTCGCCGGTGAATGCTCCCTTGTCTTCCCAGTGAAGATTCTGGGCCGCGACGCTGATGGTCGATCCCGCGGCCGCCGCCACCGCGGCAGGGACGCACACGAACGGCGGCGCCACGATTACCTCGGCATTTGGCGTCCGTGTGCCCAGACGTTCCCGAAGTTCCCGCACGAAGCTCCCCGTTTCGCTCGGAGTCTTGTGCATCTTCCAGTTGCCTGCAACGATTCGCTTTCTCATGTGTGCATCCGTCGTCTGTGCTGCTGAAGGTTGCTCGTGGGGTCGACGAGTAGATCGGCTCGGAAATCCCTTTACGTGGTCATCAGCGACAGTCTTGGGTAGGGGCGGATCTGAGACCCGCCCCTCAAAGCTAACTGTCGAGAGCCGCCACTCCCGGCAGAGTCTTGCCCTCCATGAATTCCATGAACGCTCCGCCGCCTGTTGAAATATACGAGATACGGTCCGCGACGCCAAACTGCGTTACCGCTCGGATCGTGTCGCCGCCTCCCACAACCGAGAATCCTTTCGCGGCGGCCACCGCCTCCGCAACGGCCTTTGTTCCTGCGGCAAAGTCCTGGATTTCGAAAACGCCCATAGGACCGTTCCAGACGATGGTACCGGCGCGCGCGATTTCTTTGGTGAACAGATCGCTCGTTTTTGTCCCCACGTCCAAAGCCATATCGCTTTCAGGCACCGCGGCTGAGTCCACAAGACCTGTGCGTGCGCCGGCAGCGATGGCGCTTCCGGCAACTACATCCACGGGAAGCATAAGCGAACAACCTTTTGCCGTTGCCGCGGAGAGCACCTCCGCAGCGGTGCCGATGAGATCTTCCTCGACCGCGGACCGGCCCACAGGATGGCCTTGAGCGCGGAGAAACGTATTGGCCATTCCGCCGCCGACCAGGATCGTATCCATGCGGGTGATAAGGTTCTTGAGGGCCTCCAGCTTGTCCGACACTTTCGCACCCCCGAAGATCGCCACCACTGGTTTCTGGGGATTTGAAAGCGCTCGGGAAAGACTGTCCAGTTCTTCCTTCATGAGCAGGCCGGCAGCTTTAACCTGTATGTATCGAGTAATCCCCTCAGTAGACGCGTGGGCCCGGTGGGCAGTCCCGAACGCATCATTCACGTACACGTCCGCGAGTGAGGCAAGCTCTCGGGCAAATTCAGGATCGTTCTTGGTCTCGCCCGCGTGAAATCGGAGGTTTTCCAGAAGCAGGATACCGCCCTTAGGCAGCGCATCCACCGCCTCGCGCACCGCGGAGCCGATGCAATCGTCCACGAAGCGCACTTCCTGCCCGAGGAGTGCTCCGAGCTTTGCGGCAACGGGCCGCAGGCTCATTTCGGGCTTGCGTTCGCCCTTGGGCCGTCCCAGGTGCGACGCGAGGATCGACCGGGCGCCTTGGTCGATCGCATACCGTATCGTTGGGAGGGCCCGCCGTATTCGAGTATCGTCTTTGACGTTTCCCGAGTCGTCGAGAGGCACGTTGAAGTCGAAACGAAAGAAGACCCGCTTGCCTTTGATATCCACATCTCGAATGCCCTTGACAGCCATAACGTGACCTCTCTCATCCCGCGTCACGGCACGAAGCTATACAAGCTTCTCGCCCATGTATACCGCGAGATCGACCATGCGAGCTGAATAGCCCGACTCGTTGTCATACCACGCAAGCACCTTAACGAGGTTGTCACCGATAGAGAAAGTGGACGGCGCATCAAAGGTCGCGGAATAGTTGCTGTTGAGGAAGTCGATGCTCACCAGCGGCTCTTCGCTGTATCCGAGAATCCCTTTGAGACGCCCTTCCGCCGCCTTCTTCATCGCTGCGTTGACCTCCTCCACAGTGGCCTTCGTCTTGAGGAGGGCCGTGAGGTCCACAATGGACACGTTAGGCGTGGGGATACGAATCGACATGCCGTCCAGCTTGCCTGCAAGCTCCGGAATCACAAGGCCGACCGCAACGGCTGCCCCTGTCGTGGTGGGGATCATGTTGACGGCTGCCGCACGGGCGCGGCGATAATCGTTGTGCACGGTATCGAGGAGGCTCTGATCCATCGTATACGAGTGGATCGTGGTCATGAGCCCCTTTTCGATGCCGAACTCGTCGAAGAGCACCTTTGCCAGCGGCGCCACACAGTTGGTTGTGCAGGAAGCGTTGGAAACGACATGATGATTAAGGGGATCATACAGGTCTTCGTTTACTCCGAGCACAAATGTGCCATCGACCTTCTTGCCCGGTGCGGATATGACTACCTTCTTGGCGCCCGCCTGGACGTGCTTACCAGCCTTTTCTTTGTCGCGGAAGATACCGGTGCACTCGAGCACCACGTCGATCTTGAGGTCCCCCCAGGGCAGATTCAGCAAGTCATCGGTGATGCGAAGCGCCCGCACTTCCTTGCCGTCAATGGTGAGCGCATCTTGTGTGTAAGAAACCTCGCCCGGATAGGCGCCGTGCACGGAGTCGTGCTTGAACAGGAAGGCCATCAACTTGGAGTCCATCCTATCATTGAGCGCGACTACATCGACGCCGGGGTGGGAGAGAGCATATCGCATGACGGTTCTACCGATGCGGCCAAAGCCGTTAATTGCCACCCTAACAGCCATAATCAGCCTCCTCGTGCGTTCTGAAACGGCTCATTCTAACGTGAATTCAGCGTTTGCGTCAACGAATCGTCATTTCTTCTCTTGAGTTTATAAAGGATTTCGGGTATATGGTTATCTACCGCGACGTAAGGGAGTATTGTACGTTGCTCCCTGTAGTACGCTATCATACACGCTGTACAGGCCGCGGGATTATCGAAAAGCAGTGTCCGGCACGCACTCGCGCCTGCCCAGGAACCATCGATGCCAAGACTTGTGCGACTCGTGCTCGTTCCTTCCCTTTTGAGTGCCTTGCTTGTTGGTGCGCTGTCGGCTCAGGGGCCCGAGAGCACAACCATCCCCAATCAGTGGAAGATTACCAGTATACGAGTGTGCCGAGATTACCGTGGCAACATTTCTGCACAATTTGAAGCGATTGGAACGTATCCGGTCTATTCGTTTTTTATCCCGCGGCCCGTCTGGACCGTAAACGGAACGGTGGTAGAAGCTCAGCCGATCTATGATCGCGGCCGCCTGGTTTCGTTCAATCTGTTGGGAGCGTCTTCCCTGCTCAAAAGCGGGTCAAAGAATACGGTCAAGTTCTCGCTGCCCGACCAAAATGCAGCGAAGGTATTTCGTTACGACCAGAATCGTATCCCTCGGAACGAGTGCTATGAGTTCTTCTGATTCCGTCGATTATGGCGGGCACTTGGCGCAAATCGACTTGAACAAAGTAGTGCTCAGGTACCGGTCCCCTCGGTCAGGTAGAATAACCACAATGGTACCCGACTTAAGGTCCTTGCTCGCCTGCATGGCCCCATAGACGGCCGCGCCGGAACTCATACCCACAAAGATCCCCTGTGTCAGCGTCAACCATCTTGCGGTATCGTAGGCTTGGTCGTCGTTCACTCGGATGATTCGGTCAATGCGGCTAGGGTCATAGATTCTTGGAACGATGGCCTCGTTCATGTTTTTGAGGCCCTGGATCGCGTGACCTTCGACCGGTTCGACCCCCACGATCCGAATGTTTGGGTTGTGTTCCTTAAGCCGGCGCGAAACGCCCATGAGCGTTCCGGTCGTTCCCATCCCCGCGACGAACATGTCGATTTCGCCGCCGGTCTGTTCCAGAATCTCCGGGCCCGTGGTCATGTAGTGGGCCTCGATGTTGTAAGGATTCTCGAACTGGTTGGGCATGAAGTACTTTTCCGGGTCCGACTCGTAGATCTGATGCGCCCTGCGGATAGCGCCGTCGGTAGCGTCGCAACCCGGAGTCACTTCCAACTCCGCGCCGTATGCCTTGAGCGTGTTTCTGCGTTCAAGGCTCACGCACTCCGGCAGTGTGAGCAAGCACCGATATCCCTTGCTGGCACAGACCATGGAAAGACCGATGCCGGTATTGCCGGAAGTAGGCTCCAAGACGATCCTTTCTTTGTCGAGGACGCCTTGCTCTTCCGCTTTTCGGATCATGTAGTAGGCGATCCGGTCCTTGATCGATCCACCGGGGTTGTTTCCTTCGAGTTTACCGAAGATGCGAACGCCGTTGGAGCCGTTGGGGTAGTTTATGCGGACCAGGGGTGTGTTGCCGATGAGATTGAGTATGTCCATGCAAATGCCTCAGGTTGATGGCAATTGACCGGCGATGGGTGCCGACAGCCGGTCACATGAATTTTTGCTAATCCTTTTTTATAGCACTTAAAGCGCTATCCGAGCAAGATAATTATCCTTGTCTTTTTATTTCAATATGATAGTAACCTTTCCTCAAGCGAGGCCCGATGGCCGACCCGGCCGTTCGGCCGAACATTGGGGTCCGGCACGACTATCGGCAAACGCCAACCCTGGGAGGAAGCCATGCAGCACACCGATCAGCCGCAGTCACTCGAGATCCTTGGACCGGTCCGCGAGGGTGCAGAATTAGCGGAACAGGCGGATCGATACCTGGCAACGGAAGGAGCCACAGTCCGGACTACCGATGATGTGGAGTTACTCAAGTCGATCGACATGGTGTTCCGCCTTCAGCAGCGCTCCGAAGAAATTCGTTCACATCTGGAAAAGATCGACCGCGCGCTGCTTTCGTCACGAACGGTAGCCGGGCTTACGCGTGCCGTAGTAGGGCTTCTGGAAAGGGATCTCGACCTTGTGGCAGCTCGCATCCTGTTCAAGGAAGACCACCCACTCGGCGCGCTCCTCTTGTGGGACCCCCCGGAAGGAGCAGGGATGATTCCTGCGGATTTTCTCGAAAGTGAGGGACTATTCGGCGCGGATCCGTTTATTCTGGACGACCTATCAGGTGAGCTGTCCGAGACGCTGTTCGGTGAGTGCTCTCCGTTCGTGGCGTCAGCCGCGCTCGCGGTGCTTTCCGTGGACGATAGAGAATTGGGCGTGCTCTGCCTTGGGAGCGACGATCCGAGTCGTTACCGCGGTGGAATGAACACTGAGATCATCGCCTCGCTCGCAGACAAGATTGCTCTTGGGATTCGCAACGCATGGGATCATGAAAGGCTTTCCGAGGAGGCCTTGAGCGGGACGGCGGACGGGGTCGTGTCTGAAGCGCTCTTTCGGGAAGCCCTCCAGTGGGAATTTCACCGGGCCTGGCGTTATGGACGGCCATTTGCCGTCATGGGGCTGTCGTGGAGCGACGAAGGGCGCGAGACGACAACGCCGAGTGACGTTAAACAGCTCGTTCGGCGCAACTTGCGTTCTTGCGACCTCGTTGCGGAAGCGGATGACGTGGACCTTTGGGTGCTGCTCCCGGAAGTTGGAGTCGAGGGAGCCCGCGCAGCCGCGGAGCGACTAACCAAGATCTTTCAAAAGACCTTCGCCGGCGAGATAATGCTGCATGCAGGCTTGACCGAGTATTCGACCGCGGCCGCGGTCGCGGCCGTACTCGTCCGAGAAGCGAGGCAGGCCGTCGAAGAGGCTCGAGAACATGAGGCGCATGCGATAGTGGTTAGGCACGTTGCGCTCCCCGAGATGCCGCTTCAGAGCGAGGTCGCGTCTCCGGCCGCACCGTAGTGCTCTGCGAGACAAATCCGGCGGCGCTGCGGGCATTAGGGAAGAACCGGCGCGGAGGCCGGCCCCACTATGAAGGGTGGCAGGAGCCGCAATGTGCGCCATAATAGCGTGCGATCGTATTTGCAGATTGGCGTACTAAGGGCCTATCGCAAAATAGCCATGTCAACTCACGGCACGTCGTCACCCCGGACTTGATCCGGGGTCCAGAGGAAGTTAAGAATCTGGATCCCCGCTTTCGCGAGGATGACGGTAATCACCGCCGGCAAGCTAATTGCCCCGGCGCTTTGCAACACTTATTTGGGGACGCTCCCTAATTATTCCCTTTCGCAAATACGGTGACGCGTTTCGGATATGCGGGTGGGACAGGCGTCTCGCCTGTCATGGCTTTGGGAGCTGATGTGGCAATAGACAGGCGAGACGCCTGTCCCACCATGGCCTCGCGGGAATATGCGACCGAACATCTGAAAGACGGTGCTTGGGGATTGTCCTAAAAAAACTGTGACAAAATGCTGGGCGCCACTGCTCGCTTGTCCAGCAGTGCTCTTCCACGGCGCCACACCGTCTTTCTATGAATGCATCGGTTATTTCAAGACGAACCCTTAGCTCACTCATCATGTCCAATCGTACACCCCCAGATGACTTCCGATGGCCCCCTCGAATTCAAGTGGCGGGTGTCACTTCGCTCGAGGAAGCGGTCTTCTGTGGTCAGGTGGGCGTTGACGCGGTCGGATTCACCCTGGAGCTGCCCACCGGGATTCACGACGGCCTCAGCAATGATAAAGCCCGCGACATTATCGCCCGGATGCCGGTGGGCCTCATGCCGGTGCTCATCACCTACGTCCAATCTGCAGAAGCGGCTGTTCATCTGGCACGGTATATCAACGCCGGAGCAGTGCAGTTTCATGGTGGGATTGAAGACGACGAGCTTGGTGCATTTCGCGACCGTTGCCGACACGTGAAAATCATCGGCCGCGTTACCGTGACAGGCGAGAACGCGATCCTGGACGCAGAGCGCTTCGTCCCGCCGCTCTGGGACGCGATCATCCTCGACTCCTTCGATCCGGCCACAGGTCGCCTGGGAGCCACCGGCCTGGCCCACGACTGGTCCATCAGCGCAAGGATCGTGGAGCTTGCTGCTGTGCCGGTGATTCTCGCAGGCGGCCTGACTCCCGAAAACGTTGCCGAGGCTATCGCACGGGTCCGTCCCGACGGCGTGGATGTGCACAGCGGAGTGGAAAACCCCGACGGGTCCCGCAGCTTTGACAAGATTCGCCGCTTCGCACAGAAGGCACGCGAGGCCCTCGGGAGCTGACAATTCAATTGCGAGTCGGAGCAGAGGTTTCTACGGATACCAGTGCGATATCATACAAGTGAAAATGGCGGGCACGGAGGCCCGCCGCCACCAAACATGGTAGGGGCCGGCGTCCCTGCCGGCCCTTTCGATGTCACTTGTTGGAAAGCGGATTGATATGAGGCGAACCCGCCGGCAGGGGGGCGGTCGTTGCTATAGGGGGCATGGCCTCTTGAACCGATCGGCAAATCCGCTGAACGCGGGCCTGCTCAGTCGCTTCCGTCTTCCCGTGAGCCAAGTTCGTACGTCACCATAGTCATGCGAGCCGGACATGGATTTGTAAACGTTACGCGGGGGCGGCTCCGGAACCCCTATCGTTGAAGCCTCTTTTCCAGCGGGCCGAACAATCTGCGGGCGGGTTCCGAGCAGAATGTCCCACATCTGCGGAAGTAACGCAGGGTAGCCCCGACGTTACACGTCGGGGTTGCGCAGCAACAAGAGGTCCATGTTCTTTCTTGCATGGGAAAAGTCTCCTGTGGCGCGATCAAGACCTCTTACGCCTTCGGCGCTCCGACGTATAACGTCGGAGCCACCCCAAGAGGATGCAGTTCATCTCCTGATTTCGGACGGCCTTTGGTTCCCGCCGCGAATAGCTGAAGAGTTACATGGATTTCCAATTTTTTCCTGCAACTCCGCAGACCTGCTTCGCTTTGATCACACGAAGCGCCGAGAAGACCGGTCGTTCTCTCGAACGCTTGAATCATGATTTGATCATTGCGACAGCGAAAGCTCATAAGTTATGCTTAGTTATGAATTGTATCTAAGTCATGATTTAATCAGCGAGCCACTGTATACTGACGTCACACTAATATTTCCAGCCAGCCATCCGGCGATGGACATCGGTTTCCATCGCGCAGCCGGATGGGATGCGCCATTGGAGCTTGACGCCGCTTCGGACAGAGGCTACAGTTTCAACACGCGTTTGCCGACACCAGTCACAGCTTAGCGCCCACATGCTTTCGGAAGGAGCCGATGGAGCCGCAGTCTCCCCGTTACATCTGCATTCACGGTCACTTTTACCAACCACCCCGCGAGAATCCGTGGCTGGAAGAGATCGAGCTTCAAGAGTCCGCGCATCCGTGGCATGACTGGAACCAGAGAATTAATGAAGAGTGCTATGCCCCGAACACCGAGGCTCGCATCCTGGACGCAAAAGGGTGGCTGGCTGACATAATTAATAATTACGAACACATCAGCTTCGACTTCGGACCGACACTCCTGCGATGGTTGGAAGAAAGGACTCCTGAAACCTACCAGGCGATCCTCGACGCGGATGCCGCAAGCGGACGCGCACACAGTGGGCACGGCAATGCACTGGCGCACGCATATCATCACCTCATCATGCCTCTTGCCACACGACGCGATAAGGTCACCGAGATCGTTTGGGGAATCGAAGACTTCCAGCATCGATTTCATCGAGATCCTGAAGGCATGTGGCTGCCCGAGACCGCCGTTGATACGGAGACATTATGCCTTCTCGCGCAGCACGGGATTCGCTTCACCATCCTCGCACCTCGACAAGCCGCGCGGTTCCGAGTTACAGGCGGCGCATTCACGGAACTCAACCCTGCTGCCATCGAATCCACACGACCGTATTTCATGAAGCTACCCGAGAACCGTTCCATCGTGCTTTTCTTCTACGACGGGTCCATTTCTCAGGCCATTGCGTTCGAAGGACTGCTCAACAGCGGCGAAGCCTTCGAGAAACGTCTGCTCGCCGGGTTCTCGGACGAGCGCACTTGGCCGCAGCTCGTGCACGTTGCCACTGATGGAGAATCGTACGGCCACCACCATCGGTTCGGCGAGATGGCGCTTGCCTATTGCCTGGACCGGCTCATGAAGGATCCGTCGGTCACGCTCACCAATTACGGAGAATATCTTGACTGGCATCCGCCGACTGCCGAAGTCGAGATTCACGAGCGTTCCTCGTGGAGCTGTGCCCACGGCGTGGGACGATGGTCGGACGATTGCGGTTGCAGGGTGGCGAGTAGGCCGGGCTGGGACCAGAAGTGGCGGAAGCCGCTCCGGCGAGCGTTGGATCTCGTTCGAGATCGGGTCGACACGATTTTCTCGCGTGAAGGCGCACGGGTGCTGGCGAACCCATGGGCTGCGCGTGAGGAGTACGTTCGCGTGGTGCTCGCTCAACACACGAACGTGTCCGAGTTTCTGACTCGGCATGCGGTGGGCAGGATAAGTCGCCAAGACGCGGTGCTCGCCCTGGAACTCCTGGAGATGGAGAGCAACCGCCTCAACATGTACACCAGTTGCGGGTGGTTTTTCGACGATCTTTCCGGCATTGAAACTCAGCAAGTTCTCAGGTACGCGGCGCGCGTGATACAGCTCGCGGCCCGATTCGACGCACTACTCGAACAGGATTTTCTCGCGCTTCTATCCGAGGCGCGCAGCAACCGTCGCGATCACATTACCGGTGACCAGATTTATCGGAATTGGATATCTCGACAGATCGCGGATTTGGCCAAGGTGGCTGCGCACGTGACGGTGGCATCGGTGTTTGGCGTCATTTCCGTTAATGGCCGAGCTTATTGCTATAACGTCAAACTGGACGATTCAACACGAGAGGAGTTCGGCGACCGCTTTCTCGTGGTGCGACAGATGATGGTCCAGAATATCCTCACCACCGAACAGCGGTATTTCGTTGCGGCCCTGGTGTATTTTGGCGGCGTGGATTTCCGGTGTTCCGTCAAGGAATTCGTTGACATTGCCTCGTACGACGCCATGAAGAGCGACCTGCTCGATTCGGTTGAACAACCCTCAATCACGGAGCTAACCCGTCGTCTCGACCGGCACTTCCCCGGCGAATACTTCTCTTTGCATGATCTTTTCGTCGAAGAGCGTGCAAGCGCTGTGAAAGCAGTTACTCGGCAGATGTACGAGGAGCAGGCGGTGCTCTTTGAGACCTTCTATAGGAAACATAGCGAATTCGTGAAATTAATCATGGAAGAAGAAGCGCCTATCCCGGACACCTTTCTTGCCTCCGCACGATTCGTCCTCAACCGGACGTTCCTCGGGGAGCTGGAGAAACTCGGCGAAGGCCATTTCCCTGACGAACTGGCCATGGTTCTGGAAGAAGCGCTGTTTTGGAAGATCGACCTCGACACGCGGGCTGCCGAAAAGCTCATCAGTCAACGGCTGCTTGAGCTTGTCAAAGAGCTTGAACGGGACCCTTCTGACGCTGACCTTCCCGAAGAAATCATCCGGTTCCTCGATCTGTGCTCGCATCTGGAACTTCCCGTGAGCCTGGGGTCAGCGCAGATTGTGTTTTTCAAAATTGTCCGCGCCATTGAGGCTGTGAAAGGGATGGCGTTTCCACCTCGGTTCCCGGAGCTGGCACAGCGGCTGTCGGTACGCATAGGCCTCAGACGATGACCCGGCGATTTCTCCGGCACGGGAACGGATTTGTGTCTATAGGAGAATATGAACCGCTATTGCCGGCCGTCGCGCATCTGAAACGGAGTGTGGCTTGCTGTGCCCAGCGGAACAAGTATATCGGCCGGTTTTCATCGGTTCAAAGCGACTCCGTTTAGGTCGCGACGACTTTTCTGTTCAGGAGCCCCTCGCATGACAAAGTATCAAGTAGCAGTCGTACGGTATGAAAAGGCCATAGAGTCAGTCCGCCGCGCAGTGGACTTAAGCGACGGCCTGGCGGCGCTCAAACCCGGCGATCGAGTTTTCATCAAGCCGAACATCGTTTTCTGGACCGCCTCGGTTCCGTTTCCCAAGTGGGGTGTGATTACCACCTCCCGCGTAGTTGCGGACATGGTGGCCCTACTCGCGGAGCGAGGAATAACCGATATCACCATCGGCGAAGGAATGGTGCTTTTCGACCCCAAGGACACCGCGACGGCGCAGCATGCCTTTGAAGGGCTGGGGTACAACGAGCTTGGGCGACGGTACGGTGTCAAGTGCGTGGACGTACATCACCGGCCTTTCGAAAAGGTCGACCTGGGTGAAGGAGTGACCCTGAGCTTTAGCAAGGACTTCCTCGAGAGTGATTTCTTGGTGGACATTCCTGTCATGAAAACCCACGCGCAGACTAAGGTCAGCCTCGGAATCAAGAATCTCAAGGGCCTCATTAACATGAACTCCCGGAAGAAGTGCCACTCCGCCGACCTGGAACGCGATCTCGATTTCATGGTTGCCAAACTTGCCAACAAGATTCCGAGATCATTTACGATCGTCGACGGCATTTACACCGCGGAGCGCGGTCCCGGATTCGACGGTAAGATGCATCGGACCAACTGTCTCGTGGCGTCCCAGGACGTGCTCGCGGCAGACATGGTGGCTGCAAAGGTCCTCGGGTATGAGCCGGTGGACATTCCCCACTTGGTGCACGCGGCCCGGCTCCGTTCGCGAACGGCGGACCTGTCGGATGTGGAGGTTGTCGGCAACGGCATCGAAGAGTTCGCTTCCTTGCACCAATACACGTTCCCGTACAACGAAGACAACACACTGCCTATTCAGATGGAGAGGATGGGGATCAAGGGATTATCGTACCCGAAGTACGACAATACCATGTGCACCTACTGCTCGTCGCTCACAGGAATGGTCCTTACATCCATCGCCACGGCGTGGAAAGGCAAGCCCTGTGGCAACGTGGAGGTTTTGACCGGCAAAAGAATGGTGCCTACGCCCGGAAAGAAGACAATCCTCCTGGGCAAGTGCCTTTGGGAGACCCACAAAAACCATCCGGACATTCAGAACATGATCCCCATCAAGTCGTGCCCGCCGTCACCCAAAGCCATAGTAAAGGCTTTCAACGATGTGGGAATCGAAGTTAACACCGTGATCTTTGACCATATGGACATGGCGCCGGGTTACTTCATGAGCAGGTACGAAGGTAAGCCGGAATTCGACGAACGCTTGTTCAAGGTTGAATGACACCAGCTTTCATGCGCCGGTTTTCGGGCAGAACGAACCATGAAAGTCCTCGGCTTCGGCCAACACTCCGTGCCTCCGCCTCGGAGATAGGTAGCAAGAGCGCACGTTGCGCCATCCTGCGGAGGGGAGACTCCATCTCCCCTCCACGCCTCCCCATACGCACCTCCGATGGCGGGTGCCATGGCGACGACTTTCATAGAAACGCTCGTTCCAACAAGTGACATCTGTGGCGTGTAAAATCCCCCCTGTCCCCCCTTTACGAAAGGGGGGTTCGGGGGGATTTTCTCGTACGGAATCCGGTGTCCGCGAGTATAGCAGTTCTCGAAAGTAATGACGGATTGACTTGCGGGTGCCACTGCTGGCTTGTCCAGCAGTGTGATTCTGTTCCGTGAAAACTTCCGAGAACCGCTCTAATGTCAATGTCACCTATACGGCAGCGCATTGGCGTTAACGGGTGTCCCACAGTCGCGCCGCATTATCTGGGCGGCCCGTTGTACCAGAACGGGCTGGGATCGAAGTAGTCCTGCGCGCCCCAGTTAAGCGCCCTCGTGGAGTAGGTCGGGTCCATGGTGGGGCCGAATTCAGGCTTCCAGAAGGTCAGCACCTCGAGCGCTCCCGTGGTCATCCTTTTGAGAGTCTTGCCTATGCCTTCGATCGTACCGGCGATGGCCCCATTTAATGAGCCGCCCAAATAGCCGGGAAGCCCTTCCGCGTACGCTCCCTCATACGCTCCCTTGATTGAATTGTTTGCTATAGCGGTGAAGAACTCGTTGGGAGCTCCGAGGATATTGGTGATACCCCGGCCGAATTTCCATGCCGGGAGCCTCTTGTCGAAGCTGTTGAGGTCCTGGAAATCTGTCTCGAATGCGAAAGACAAACTTGCCATTCCCACGAGAAAAGCCAAGGCGACGGCTACGGTGACGAACGGTTTCATTGCATCCTCCGGGATCACGATACCCGCCGCTGACTCGGGCGGTGGTCGGCGCGTGACCCTGACCGTGACGGAGATTCCTGTCGCGGGATGGTCGCAAAGGCATTGCCGACGGTGAGATGCTAGCACACTGCACCGCAAAAGGCAAGAGAATACCATTTGATAACAATCTGATGGGACAAATTGCGAGAAATAACATTCAAGAACAAACGGTCTTGTGTCGGCTTCCCTCCCGATGTATGATGAATCCGGCCAGTTTTCGAGAGCGACTCCATCGCGGGGCGCACTCTCCCGATGCCAGCATGGTTGGTGAGGTTCACCATGAAAAAATGGGTGGTGCTCGTGCTTGTCGCTGCTCTCGTGTCCGGCTGTTCGTGGCAAAAGGTCAAGAAGTGGCTTGACGAAGCGGAATGGGAGCGGGAAGACCGAACCATCCGCATAATTGACTTGGTCGTGAGATAGCCGAAGCTGACCCTCACATGCCCGAACGGTACGAGGAAGTACAATGGGATTGGAAGATAAGCGACCGAAACTCAACGTCAATTTCGAGAAATCCGGTGGATTGGTCCCGGCAATCGCGCAGGATGTGCGAACCGGCGCGGTCCTCATGCTCGCGTACATGAATCGGCAGGCACTGGAAACCACTCTGGCGGAGGGGCGGGCGTGCTATTGGAGCCGCTCCCGTCAAGAATTGTGGCGGAAGGGTCAGACATCCGGCGACATCCAGATCGTCAGGGAAGTAAGGGTGGATTGCGACGAGGACACGATACTGCTTCTCGTGGACCAACAGGGCGAAGGCGCATGCCATACGCGCCGATGGAGTTGTTTTTTCAGAAAGATTACTTCCGAAGGAGAATTCAAGGACATTGATGAATAAGAACGTCCTCAAGCTTGTTATTCCCAAGGGCAGCCTGGAACAGGCGACCATCGACCTCTTCCGAAGGGCGGGGTGGGCGATCACGGTTAGTCCCAGAAGCTATTTCCCCGCAGTCGACGACGACGAGATCGTTATGGCGCGGTTGCGCGCCCAGGAGATTTCGCGTTACGTTGAAGCCGGCACCTTTGACGCCGGTCTCACCGGAAAAGATTGGATCCTCGAGAATGAATCGAACGTCAAAGTGATCGACGATTTGGTCTATTCAAAAGTTTCCCAGAATCCCGCACGCTGGGTGCTCGCGGTCGATGCGGAGTCCGATTATCAGGTGCCCGAGGACTTGGACGGCAAGCGCGTGGTCACCGAACTTACGAACGTAACGAAGAAGTTTTTTGCCGCGCGCCGGACCTCTGTCGAAGTGGAATTCTCGTGGGGCAGCACCGAGGCGAAGGTCAAGGAGGGAGTAGCGGACGCGATCGTGGATGTCACCGAGACGGGTAGCACACTCCGGGCTAATGGCCTGCGGATCATCCACACACTCCTGACCACCAATACACAATTCATCGCAAACCGAGATGCATACAAGGACCCGTTCAAACGCGAGAAGGTCGATCAGATAGTGATGCTTCTCCAATCCGCGCTTGAAGCTCGCAAGATGGTCGGCCTCAAGATGAACGTCCCCAGCGACAAGATTGATGTGGTAGTGGGGCTGCTGCCTTCGCTGCACGCTCCCACGGTGTCCGGGCTGTATAAGAGCGATTGGTTTTCGGTGGAATCGGTAATCTCCGAAGAGGTGGTACGGTCGCTGGTGCCCAAGCTCCTCAAGGCGGGCGCTACGGGTATTATCGAATATCCGCTCAACAAAGTGCTGTAATCATGCCCAAACTGGTAACTGAACGAGTAGGAGACGAGCTTGACGAATATTACCCCATGGGGGAGCACATAGTGCGCGCAAAAGGGGTCTGCGGCGGGCGCCCGACCTTCAAGTATACTCGTATTCAGGTCTCAGGGATTCTGGCAAGGCTCGCTTCCGAAAGCAGTGACGCCATTATCGAGGATTACGAAGGACGCATTCCACGCGCAGCGATTGTGGAAGCCATCCAAATTGCGTAGCAATCGTAGGAATTCAGTTACGTGCTGAGAAGGCTTCAGAATTTGTGAATCCGCGCTCTCGGGGGAGTTCTTGGCCCGAAGGGCGTACCAACAGTAGCCGTATGCTTCAGCGTGCGGGATGCGGCCCAGCGAGCAGTCGAAAACGACCCTGAAGGGGTCGTGTCAGCAGATGGAGGACCCCATCAGGGTTCGCAAAACTCTGTTTGAATGCTCGTTTCCGTAGGGTGAATCACGCTACAGCGTGACTATTCATGGTTTGCCCCTTTCGGGGCATTAGCCCAGACGTCCGCCGAGCGCGCACGGACGGACCATGTCCTAGCCTCACGTAACCGAATGCTTACGAGCAACCAAATAATCTTGGTACCCTGACAGTTCTCTCGCTTCTCGCACGTCCTAGTAGATCGATCCATAATCACCTTGCTACCAAGATCCTGGGAAGGCGCGACGCTGTATAATACCAATGCGCCTTCTAACATGTGACATTGAAAGGGCCGGCAGGGACGCCGGCCCCTACTATGTTTGGTGGCGGCGGGCCTCCGTGCCCGCCATTTTCAGATGTATGAAAGCGCATTGGTAT
>Ga0172374_1000068_pt1 | contig 85233 bp, 78 predicted proteins | sample LakKiv3m_FD_114536 | JGI IMG/M metagenome (GOLD analysis project Ga0172374, IMG submission 114536) | Freshwater microbial communities from Kabuno Bay, South-Kivu, Congo - kab_092012_10.3m | ecosystem: Environmental > Aquatic > Freshwater > Lake | place: Democratic Republic of the Congo... | reverse complement strand
TTATACCGGTGAAATAACAAATTTCAGCAATATCGGATTGCTTGATGTGGATTCAACATATGAAAATAAATGGATTGACCGTATATTTTATTCAGGCAGCCATTATAAATGCCTTGAATATGGTACTATTCCTGATAGCGTCTGGTGGATCTCAGATCATCCGGCAAATTATGGATTATTGAACGTAAAACCGTGAATATCATTGAGATCGGCAACCGGCATAGATTCTTTCTAGTTTATCTTGATTAACCGGATAGTTTTAGTATTTTCTCCTGCAGATAAACGGCACAAATAGAATCCTGCAGGAAAGAGACCATTTGACAATTTCACCGAGTAGGTTCCTGCAGTCTGGTTTTTGTCGACAAGGGTACTGATCACTTCGCCATAAACATTGCAGATAACCATCTTTATATAGCTGTTATTAGAGATTTGATATTTTATTGTGCTCTGATCACGGAAAGGATTGGGGTAACTTGTCAGTGAAATAATATTTTTATCCTCTGATTTATCCTGAATGCCGGTGATCTGGGGAATTATATTCGAATAATAAACATCCTGTTCCCCGTTGAAGGTGTTGGCCCAGGCAAGATGTGCCCCGGTACTATCAGATTTCATATCGAAATAATCTCCCATTTTATCCTGCTGTGGGTATCCGATTTTAGGATCGAACAAGTCTGAAAGTTTTTCATTTTCCGACCATGTTTCACCCTGATCAATCGAATAGCAATAGTAAAGCGCTGACAAGTACGTTCCCGGAGGTGCTTCGCGGGTATCGAGCCAGATAACATCGATTCTGCCATTTGAAGCAACCGACATTGTTCCGAACCATTGATAATGGGTAGTGCCCGCATCGGTGTTTATTCGTTGCGGTGAACTCCAGGTCACGCCGCCATCAGTGCTCTTTGCAAACATTACATCAGCAGGATCACTTACCGAGAGCCGCATCATTGAGGCCAAAACATAAACGTTTCCGCGACCAGGTCCATTGGAACGGTCAACGTCAATATTTGCCTGACCCAGGATGCCAACAGGATTGACCGGCGATTGTGCGGTAATAAACCCATCCATCTGTACATAGGATGAAAAATCCCATGATATAGTACTTCCAGGTACCTGCGCATTAGTCGATTTTGTAACTACTATGCCTTCTGACGAACCTGAACCGGCAATATACAGTTCACCCTCAGGACCGATAGCCATCGTTCCCCAGTAAGGATCTCCGGCCACTGCCCTGCAATTCTCAAAGCTGTTACCTTCATTGGTGGAACGAGTGAAAAATCCCGGCAGGCATGAACTGTAATATGATGTCCAGTAGGAATAAATATTGCCTGTCCCTTGTCCGCCGGTATGATCGATGGTCATCCATTGCTTGTCACCTCCGTGAGCATCGGTACCATTATTCCATGTAGCCCCGCCATCAAAGCTTTTAAATACCTTACAGGTAAAATCATATCCATTGGAAGTAAGGCTGTTATAATAAAAATTGCCTGCTGTATCAACACCAAGTACCGGATCAGAACGAAAAATGCCGGGTGTGATCACTCCCGGGAAGGTCCAGGTTTGTCCGGCATCGGTTGTATAGCCATATCCGGCTTGTCTGAAATCACTGTTTACATTGTCGAATTGCCTCCAGCCGATCACCATCCTATCAGGATTGACGGGATCAATTGCGATGGAAGGCTCGTTGGCTGCATCGCCTGTAATATTGTACCCGTTTGAATCAACGTTGACCTGGGTGGTAAAGATACCGGTATTTTTAACCCGCGGAGCAGGTGTTTTGGTAATGATATCAGGAGGAGCAAGATAAGCATCACCGGGAATTTCGTGATGCATTTGGATTTTCTCATCCCTGGGTAAGGAAATATTCTGGGTATATGTGACTAATGGATAAATTAACAAAATCCATAAAAAAAATATCGCCGGAAATATTATCTTTTTCATTCCGCAAGATACGGAATTTTTTGTTTGTTTTCGCTTTGTAATTCACTCTTCATTAAAATTCATCGGGTAATGCCTTTAACTGTTCATAGGTAAATACGGGGCCGTCTTTACATACGTATGTGGAGCCGATATTGCATCGTCCGCATTTACCAAGACCGCATTGCATCTTCATCTCCAGGGTGGTGATAACATCTTTCGGAGCGAAGCCCAGCTTATCGAGTGATAAAAGTGTATATTTGATCATGATCGGCGGACCGCAGGTGATTACCTTCGTATTTTCAACAGTCGGTTTTACTACTTCCTCAAGGATTTTGGGAACGACTCCTACATTATCTTTCCAGGTTTCTTCTGATTTGTCGATGGTGAGAATTACCTTCAGGGACTTATTTTCCTGCCATTCTTTAATTTCTTCTTTATAACACAGATCTGACGATGTACGTGCTCCGTACAGGATCGTGAAATTCTTGTAATCATTCCGGTTATCGACACAATACTGGATAAGTGAACGCAGGGGCGCCAGACCAATACCACCACCGACAAAAAGAAGGTTTTTTCCTTTAATGTCTTCCAGCGGGAACCAGTTCCCATATGGCCCGCGGATACCAATTTCATCTCCTTCGTCAAGATTGTTATGGATATCTGATGTAACCGTTCCGGCCTTTTTAACTGAACAATCGAAATAACCTTTACGGGTGGAAGAGGAAGAAATACAGAATGTACATTCGCCATGACCAATGAGAGAAAACTCAACAAATTGCCCTGGTAACCAGGTATATTTTTCCATCAGGGAATCATCCTTGAATTTAAGGCGATACGTTCGGATATCGGGCGTTTCCTGAATGATCTGGTCTATCTTGCAAAGTGTCGGGACTAATAACTGTTCCATAATATGTTATATTGATACCCTCACCCCTGCGACCCCTTCCCATGAAGGGGAGGAAGCCGGGGACGGGGATTATGCGTTTGCCACTTGGTTAACTACTTCAAATATGCTGATATTCACCGGGCATGAGATAGTGCATTTCCCGCAACCAACACACAGGTTAACACCAAAACGTTCCTTGTAATAAACAAACTTATGCATTGCCCTTTGCCGCCAGCGACGATATTTTACCGGCCTGGGATTATGACCCCCGGCCATCAGTGTAAAATAACCGTTATTACAGGAATCATAGCTCTTGTATCTGACTCCGCTGTCTTTTATTTTTTCATCAGATATTTTAAAACAATGACAGGTCGGACAAATAAATGCACATGTGTTACAACTTATACAGTTGGCAGATACATTCTCAAACTCCGGAGAATCAAATAACTTTCCGAGCTTCTCATTGACCTCCTTATAATTCATCTTTAACCGGAAAGAAGCTGCGAAGGCGTCATACTGCTTTTTTATCTCTTCCTCTGCCGACTGCTGACTGCCGACTGCCAACTGCAGACTCGTAAGCTCCTTGAGAAACGCCTCTCCTTTTTCAGTTCTGGCCTTAATGTAAACCTTCCCATCCTGTCCGTTCACTATAAGTAAATCCATCGCATCCATGTTTTCCACATCATAATCGAGTGATGTACAGAAACAATGTTGCCCGGCTTTATCGCATCTGGCGGAAATAATTACTGTATTTTTACGCCGGTTCTGATAATCGGTGTCATGATAATCCCAGAGATAAACTTTATCCAGAACCTGTAAGCTGCGTGCATCACAATGTTTTACTCCCAGGATAATACGTTTCCCTGCAAGTGGATCTTCGACTGTTTCCTTTACGTCGGTTCCTGCACTCGTGGTAATTGTCTTCATGATCTTTGCAGAACGTGGAAAAAACAACGGTTTAATGCTCATGGTTTTATCAATCGCCGATTCCGGATCGCATTCTGAAAGATTCATCACCCGTTTGAACTCAAATTTTCCGGATTTCTCAACCGGTGCATAGGTTTCATTGCTGGAAATAATGGCTTCATAGAATTTCTGTAAGCCTGCTTTATCGGTAACAAAAGTTGTAACACTCATAAAAGATGGTTCGGATTACATAATAAAATCATCAGGATCTTTCAGGCTATATTTATAAAAAGCCCCACGGTCGTCGGGTATTACTCCGGCAAGGTGTTCCTGGAAGTTCTCATAGATCACTTTCTCATTCTGCTTATGCAGCAGGTGTAATGGCAGATGGCTTGGACAAGCCTTCTCGCAGTTACGGCAATCAACACAGCGTCCTGCAAGGTGCAGCGACCAGGTCATCAGTGCATGAAAAGCGCTTGAAGTCGTATTTGATCCGCTGTACAAGGTCGACGACTCCTGGTCAATACAACATTTGGTACAATAACAGAGCGGACATGAATGACGGCAGGCATTGCAACGGATACAGTTTTCGAAGATCTGTTCGAAATATTCCCGCCGTTCTACAAGTGTTTTGCCCTCCAGTTCAGCAATATCTACATTTATTTTATAGTCATTCCTGCCGGCTGGAGTCCCAAGCAATTCGTCATGTACCACTGCATCCGGAATAACACATTCGGTACAATTTTGCATTTTCTGTCCCGATTCATCAACAACTCCTTCACAACAAATACCGATGATAAATAGTTTATCACGCTTTACCTGGTTTTCGGTAAGCATCATATTAAGTGAACGGCTGTCGCATCCTTTAACCACCAAACCGATTCGTTTATTCCTGGTGTGTTCCTGCTTGAGATAGTTGGTCAGATTAAAAACCGATTTTGATGTGAATACGAGTTTCGAAATATCCTTTGGATCGGTTATCAATACCGGGACTTGATTGTCATCAAAGCCATTCATCCGGTAACCGATAAAAATATCGATCGTGTTTTCGGTAAACAGCTTTGCGGCAATCTCCTGTATTTGTTTAGTATAGTCCATTACTTATCGAAATTTTCTTTTTTATATAAATGAAGTGGCCCGAGTTTTTTTATGTCCTCTGTCACTTTTGCGACTACCTTGGCAAATTTTGGACCTTCGGCAGCCGATACCCATGAAAATTGTATCCGGTTTTCATGAAATCCTACCATGTTAAGCAGCTTTTTAGTCACCAGGAATCGCCGGCGTGCATAGTAATTTCCACTGATATAGTGACAGTCGCCGGGATGGCATCCGGAGATAAGAACGCCATCGGCGGTGGTTTGCAGCGATTTTATGATGAACCATGGATCAACCCTTGATGAACACGGAACCCGGATGATCCTGATATTAGGCGGGTACTGAATACGTGATGTTCCTGTAAGGTCGGAACCCGCATAGGAACACCAGTTACATAAAATCCCCATGATGACCGGTTGCCAGCTTTCAGGGGCAACTATTTCCGGTTTTTCAGCGCTTACGATCTTTTCTTTTGTTTCTGCTTCCATTAGATTGCAACTATCTCGTTAATAATTTGAGGATCTGTAAAACCTGCAAGTGAAATGGCCATGCTGCGACAAACAGCAACACAGGAACCGCAACCCTGGCAGACTCCTTCATTTATCCTGGCAACTGTGCGCATCTCTTTTGAACCATGTCCAATGGGGATCTCATCTGTAACAATGGCCTGATAAGGACAAACTTTTATACAGTTCTGACAGCCGGAACAGAATTCATTGTTGACCTTTGAGATCATCGGATCCTTTTTCATAGTATCTCCCGCAAACAATCCGCATACCTTGGCTGCACAAGCTGATGCCTGGGCAACGGTATCGGGAATATCTTTCGGGGCCTGTGTACAACCGGCAAGGAAGATACCTGCCTTGGCAGTTTCCACCGGCCTTAATTTTGGATGGGCTTCCGACATATATCCATATTTATCGTACGAAACACCCAACAATCTTGCCAGGTCAGGATTTCCTTTCGGCGGGATGATCGCAGTCGCCAGAACAACCATATCGGCTTCAACTTCCACTACCTGCCCGATCTGCGCATCCTCACCACGGACGATAAGTTTTTCTCCTTTCTTAAATATCTTTGAGACACGGCCCCGAAGATAAGTTGCTCCGGTATCAGTTTGCGCTTTCTTTACAAACTCTTCATAACCTTTTCCGGCTGCCCGGATATCCATATAAAAAATATAGGCATGAGAATCATGTACTTTATGATGTAGCAGAATTGCATGTTTAGCGGTATACATGCAACATATCTTCGAGCAGTATTCTATACCTTTGGCTTCATCCCTGGAACCTATGCACTTGATGAAAACTACGCTCTTTGGGACCTTGCCGTCGGATGGACGTACCGGTAAACCGCCTGTCGGTCCATTGGCTGAAACCATGCGCTCAAACTCCAGAGAGGTTATGATATCTTTGAACCTGCCGACTCCATATTCTTCATATGGTTTCGGATCCCAAAGATCATATCCGGTCGCAATTACGACGGCTCCGACTTCACGTTCAATGATCTCGTCCTGCATTTTATAGTCGATAGCTCCCTTTTCACAAACCTTTGCACAGATTCCGCATTTGCCCTTGAGAAGCATCGTACAGTGTTCGGCATCAATAACCGGCTTATTCGGTACCGCCTGCGGAAATGGCGTATAAATGGCTTTTCTTTTGTCGATGCCCATATTGTATTCATTCGGAACTTTTACCGGACATTTCTGCCAGCAGGCTCCGCAACCTGTGCAGGTTTTGAAATTTACATAAGAGGCTTTTTTTCTGATCCTGGCTTTATAATTGCCAACATAACCGTCGAGCTCTATTACTTCTGAATAAGGGATCAGCTCAATAAACGGATGGGAAGCGACATCAACCATTTTTGGTGTCAGAATACACTGAGAACAGTCCAGGGTCGGGAATGTCTCATCGAGTTGTGCCATACGCCCGCCAATCGAAGGACTTTTTTCTATAAGGGTTACCGGAATACGGGCATCGGCAATATCCAGAGCTGCCTGGATACCTGCAATGCCACCGCCTATGACTAATGCACGTTTTGTAACCGGAACTGAAATTTCATGAAGCTGTTCATTGGCAATTGATTTTGCAACTGCCATCCGAACAAGGTCTGAAGCTTTTTCGGTAGCGGCTTTTTTATCCTTCTGATGAACCCATGAAGAGTGTTCCCGGATATTCGCTACCTCTAAAAGATAGGGATTCATTCCTGCATCACTTAACGCTTTACGGAATGTCTTTTCATGCATGCGCGGTGAACAGGCTGCCACCACAATTGAGGTCAGCTTATACTGAACTATGGCATCCCGGATCATCTGCTGGCCGGGATCGGAGCACATGTACTTATATTGAATGGCGTACTTGACCTCTCTGATCCTTTTGGCCTCTTCAACGACCTGGGGAACATCAACAAAGTCGGCAATGTTGGCCCCGCAAAAACAAACGAAAACTCCTACTCTGGCCATTATTCTACCTCGCTTTCTGCTTCGACAGCTTTTTTGGTTTTTTTGATTTTTTCCGGAACCGGATCAATTTTTCCGATGTTGGCCAGGGCTCCGTCAACCGGAACGATATGTTTGCCAAACATCATCTCTTCTTTAGGCATGCCGAATGCCAGTGCCATCAACTGTGTGAAATAGAAAACCGGGAGATCATATTTTTTCCCAGTGTGTTTTTCAATATCAGGCTGACGCATATCGAGGTTCGACTGGCACAGTGGACATGCGACAACTATGGCTTGTGCCCCGCTCTCTTTGGCCATTTCAAGTATCTGACCGCTAAGCCGGATCACAACTTCGGTGTTTGAAATTGAGAAGGAAGCTCCGCAACATTCTGTTTTATAATCGAATTCGGTTGCTTTGGCTCCCAGTGCTTCCACGATCTGATCCATTGATACCGGGTATTCTGGTGAATCGAACTGGGTTATGGCCTTTGGACGTGTAAGCAGACAACCATAATAACAGGCAAGCTTCATTCCGGTAAGCGACTTGGTTACTTTTGATTTAATGGCTTCAGTTCCAATATCTTCGTAACAATACTGCAACATTGATTTTACGGCTACTTTCCCTTCATAAATACCTTCCTCCACCACAGTAGAGTTTATTTTATGTGCCAGTTCCGGATTATCATCCATATGTACCTTTGTCACTTTCAACCTCTGGTAACATGAAGCACATGGAATAGCCATTATATTGTTATCGAGTTTTTCGGCTAAAATCAGGTTTCTTAAAGGGAGGGCATTTGCCAGGGTTTCACTCATTGTGTGTGCTGAGGTAGCCCCGCAGCAGTTCCAGTCGGGCAGCTCCTCCATTTCAACATCCAGAGCGCTCATGACCATTTTAACTGTCTTGTCGAACTCCTCGCTTGTACCATGTGCGGAACAGCCCGGGAAATAAGTTAATTTCTTCATTTCAGACTTGATTATGAATGCTGTTTTTCCAGTTTTTCGGCTAATTTATACATGCGCTTGATGGCTTTTGCGCTTTTAACTGGTTTAACACTTAATGGAATTTTTCCTTTCAATATGGCCTTAGGAGCCAGGTTCATGTCTTTGAAAAGATTACGTGTCCTGATATTAAATTCCGCCATCATTCTGAGCTCGTAGTTTCTGCCATATCTTTTAATCATATCGAGGAAGATCTCATGGAATTTCCGGATCTCCCTTACCTTACTGGAATCATTGATATAATTCTCTTCAATGGAGAGATGACGGATCGATTCCATTACGGCGGGAATTTCAATTTCCCGTGGACACCTCCCGGAACATGCGGAACAGGTCAGGCAGAACCAGGTTGAATTTGCCATCAGGACTTCATTTTTCATTCCGAGTTTGATCAGTTGCATGATCTCCCGTGGAGGAAAATCCATGTACTGGGAAACCGGACAGGTAGAAACACACTTTCCGCATTGGTAACATTCGAGGACATTTGTGCCACTCTTTTCATTTACTGCTTCAAGAAACGTGTTTCTTCCTATATATGAGAGTGTTATCATAAAAAAACAATATCTTGTTAATGTATTAACAGTACAAAGTTACAAAAAAAATATTAATGAAAGATTCTAAATTATGGTGGGAGTTTTATCACTTATTTAGTAAACCTACCTATATTCATTTATAGATGCTTCACGGGGGCATTTTTTGTATAAATATAGATTCTGAAATTTTCAAAAACCAGCAACTCATTAACTTTGTTGTATTGACTTTCCAGCATCTTCAATATTTTACTTTCCTTATCAACAAGAGTTGCCCACTCTTCAAAATAAATTATCCGTGTGATTCTTTCGAGATTATCACGGCTTATCTGTTCAACATTGATGACCGGAAAAATATGGTCATTGTTTAACCGTGTTCTCATGTGTGGCAAGAAGTTAGGTCACGGGTACCCAGATACCATGTCTTCAGCAAAATATTTAAAATAAAAATTGTAAGCGGAATAAGGGCGGGGTTGTTTAATAATCTTAATGAAAATCTTTGCGAAATACGATCAGTGATCAATGGAGAATTTGTATTTATCATATGATATTTCAATCGGGGAAGGACAAATTTAGTCAGTATTTTGGTTTTGTCCCAAAAGAACAACGGCAACCCTTTTAGAGTTGCCGTTATCCAGATCAGTAAAATTCCCTATTGAAGAGTAAACTTAATAGGAAGGTTGAATTGTACCCTTACAGGTACACCACGTTGCTTTCCGGGAACCCATTTAGGCATCGCCTTTACAACCCTGATTGCTTCTTCATCGCAACCACCGCCAATTCCGCGAAGTACATTTACAGCGGTTATGGAGCCATCAACTTCAACGACAAAGGTGACAAACACCTTGCCTTGTATTCCCAATTCTTTTGCTTCTTCAGGATACTTGATATTATCCTGTAAAAACTTGATGCGTGCCTCTTCTCCACCGGGATAGGCAGGTTGTTCTTCAACAACGGTAAATATCTCAGCCTGCTGTGGCTGTTCAATGACTTGTGGTTTTTCATCTTTTATCTCCACGTCAACATCTTCTGTCGGGACTTCGGGATTCGACTTATTTGCAAGGTCATCCTGAGTTGCAAGACCTGTTTCAATGGTCGTGTCCTCAACAACCTTAGGTGCAGTAAACTTTACCTTCTCAACCAAAGCTTCAGGTGGTGGTGGTGGCGGCGGAGGGGGAGGCAATTCTTCCTTCGGAGCATTCAGCATTTCGGCAGTGACCGATTTTTCCTTCTCCCTGACCAACCGGCTTTTATTGAGATAGCTTGAGATCAGAGGATAACCAACCCCTGCTCCGATCAGAATCAGGCCTATGATTAGTGAAACAGTCACATATTTCCGGTATTTTTTTCGAAGCTGATATGATCCGTACTCCTTGTTCCTGTTTTTAAAGACCATTTCCTCCAGTGGTTCAATACGCTGTTTTTCGATTGCCATATATCTCTATTTAAAGTGTTATCAAAAACAATTTCTTAGTTGGGGGCATTCTTCACCATATCCTTTTCGACCGTGTTTAGATCAACCACGGCGTAACTGGCTATGTTGCAGATTGCCATTTCGTCAATGATATTGACAATGTCCTTGTATTTTGCTTTTTCATCGGGTTTGATAAGGACAATAGGACCTTTACGGTCATCTTTTTTCATCCTCTTGATCTCATTATCAGCCGTGGAATCAGCCACGACAAGTTTCCCTGTTATCCTTTTCTCACGGTATTCTGCAATCTTCCTGAACAAGTCTTTGTTCATGTCGAGCAGTACTTTACGGATTCCGTCCTTACTGAAATCCGATTTTATAAGGGCAGGCAGGGGTGGTTTTTTCGGATCAGCCATACCTTTGTAAAAGTAGATCTTATCCCCTTCCGTCAGAAGGATATTCAGAGTACGGGCTGCAGAGATCTGCGGCTGGTCCTTTGGATTATCCTTTGGATCCTTCTCGGGCATCGTGATCACCATTACCTTGGCCTTGCTGAAAGCTGTTGTGAGCATAAAGAACGTTATCAGCAAACACATAAGGTCGACCATAGGTGTCATATCAATCCTGGTGCTATGCTTTTTCGGTCTTCGCTTACCGCTTTTTTTCCCTTTTTCCTCAACAATTATTTCAGCCATATGGAATTATCTTTAATTAATTGAAAAAAACGTTACGTCCTATTTGGGTAAATCCTTAAGTGTAACCTCTTCCTTCATCAGTGTCGTAACGAGATTGAATTTGTTTACCTTGTTTTCCTGCAGGAGGTCCATAATCTTTTTAACAACCTTGTACTGGGCTTCGCCGTCGCCTTTAATTGCAACCTCGGCGAACGGGTTCGTGAGACGTGCCGACCGTATCCACCAGGCAAGCTGATTATCTGTCGAGTCGGTAGGAATTCCAGTTTGAAGGGCATCCCGTTCTTTCGAATCCTGTGCGTTGATAAAAGTTTTAATGTCCTTTACGGGCAAACCAAATGAAGCAAGCTTGCCGAATTTATCCAGCTCTTTGGGAGTAAAGGTGATTTTGTATTGTTCTCCCATTTTAGCAAGTAACTTCGAACGGAAATGCGTTGAAGTATCCTTACCATTATCAAAATTGAAGAATATCGTTCCATCCTTTGAAATGAAGATGGTCATAATATCATTATCCGGAGCCTGTTTTTCGGATACCGCGGATGGCGTTGTGATTGGCGCCGCTTCCTGGGGCCGGAAGGAGGCAGTAAGCAAGAGAAAGATCAGCAGCACTGAAAACAGGTCCACCATCGGCGTCATGTCTATGTGCGGAGATCTTACTGGCGGTTTTATTTTTGGCATGGGTTTCTGTTTTAAATAATGTCATTCCGTTCAATATGTTCTCAATAAATGAGCAACCCTAACTGCCTACTTGGTACCTGCAGCAAACGATTGTACCAGACTGAAGCCTGCCTCATCAATTTTATAAGTAAAGCTGTCAATCTGTGAAGAGAAAGTGTTGTACAGAACAATAGCAAGTAACGAGCCTGCAATACCAAAAGCGGTGTTGATAAGGGCTTCCGATATACCTGTTGCGAGTGCAAGTGCATCGGGAGCTCCGGCCTGAGCAAGAGCACCAAAGGCACGGATCATACCGAGAACGGTTCCAAGCAAACCGGTTAACACAGAAATTGAGGCAATAGTTGAAAGAATGACCAGGTTTCGTGATAACATCGGTAACTCAAGAGCAGTTGCTTCTTCAAATTCCTTTTGCAATGCTACAATCTTTTGATCCTTTACAAGGGTAGCGTCCTTCTGCAATGAACGGTAGCGGAGTAAACCGGCTTTCATTACATTGGCCAGCGATCCTTTTTGTTTATCACAGGTTGTAACTGCATCTTCGATCTTGTCCTCGTCCAACAGGTTCTGAAGGTTCTTTACAAATACATTGATTCTTCCTTTACCTCTGGCACGGGTTAATGTGAAAAATCTTTCAAAGGCAAAGATGATGAGAATCAGATTCAGACCGATAAGAAATGGAACGATGATTCCGCCTTTGTAAATAATACCCAGATAGTTACCCGCTAACGGAGCGCCGGCAGGATTATTTCCTTCAAAATTGATGGGATTACCCATGACAAACTTGAAAACTAAGAATCCAACAACGAAAGCGACTATGATCGCAAATAATGTGAATCCGGACTTTAAAGCGTCACCTAATGAACCGCCTTTGTTACTTTTCTTGCTCATTGTAAAAAAAATTTAAGTTTGAATATTACAGATTTGTTGATTTTTTGTGAACTGACAAACAAAAGTATAAAATAAATAACAGAAAACAAACAACTGTCACTTAAGCTTCATCTTTAGTGCATTAATGGCTTCCTTAAAGTTCTTAGCCTTTGGATCATTAGGATAAATTCCAACAAGTAGAGAGTAATAATTCAACGATTTCTCTCCATCGTCTTTTAACCTCGGATCTCTGGAGAACTGACTGTAATAATAATAAGCCAGATAGTCATAACATTCAAAACGATCCTTCATGTATTTTACAGAGTCCGATTGGGTTTTTTCCAGATAAAGTTCATAAAATGGTTTTGCATATCCTGTTACTCTGAAACCTTTGGCATCCGTGGAATCAAGGTTTGATCTTGTCCTGGCACGCCACATTATTCCCAAAAGATAATCCGGTTGCATCTTGTTGAAAACTGCAAGGTTTGTATCTGCCTCTTTATATTTCTGCAGGCTATAGTAAACCTTCCCCAGGTTATAATAATCCATAGCTGTTCCCCTCCCCAGATCAACCTTCTTCTGATAAAGGTCCATTGCTTTTTCGTACTTCTTTGCTTTGGTCCAGCATAAAGCAGCTTCAGAAATGAGTTCCACTTTTGACGTGTCCATACTGTATGCCTTCAGAAGGGGCTCGGGGGCAAGGGTGTCAAACTTCATTTTTGCCAGCAGTCTTCCATAATAAATATAATCCTGGGGGCGGATTTTTTCCGGTTTTGCCTTTAAAAAAAACTTTCTACTGTATTCCAATCCTTTTTCATACTGCTCGGTTTCGAAATATGAATAAGCCAACGCCCGGTTGACATCATTATCATTGGTATCGGAAAGTAATATTTCGTTGAGTTGAATTATTGCCTCATCAAAGTTCCGGAGATCAATAAGGGTGTTTACGAACTGCTTGCGGGCTGAAGTGTTACCTGCAGACAGAGCAAGAAACTTTTTATAATTCTTATGGGCTTCCTCCTGTCGTCCTGCCCGGGCATAGAGTGATCCGAGTTCCCGGTAAGCCGGGGCAAACATTGAGTCGATCTTGACAACTTCCTGGTAATAGGTAAGCGCAAAGTTGTAATTACGTGCCCTCAGCCAAAGAAGTCCGACCCGCAATTTTGCCATCGGGGAATTAGGATTGAGGCTCTGTGCTATATTATAATTTGTAATTGCATTGGAACCGTCTTTCAGCAGATAAATATAGGTATCACCCTTAACAATGTACAGTTCATAATTATGATCATCAAGTTTCTCCGCATTTCTAAGCAACGCAAAAATCTGGGCAGTGTCCTGAATGTTTGCTCGGACGTATGCATTCGCCATTCTTATCAGAACATTTGCCTGTTTTTCAGGTGCCATCACTACATTCTTGTTGGCTTTACTCGGTAATAATGGCATGACACGGGCAAAATAAGATTGGGCCTTGGAGATATTTTTATCAAGCAGAGCAATTTCAGCAAGACCAACCAGTGGAAGAGGATTGGCCGGATCTGCTTTTATTCCTGCATCAAATTGAATTGCGGCAGAATCTGCAAGTTCTCTCCAGGAGAAGTTGAGAGTATCAGAAAAATATTCCTGGATGAAATTTTCTCCGTAATAATAGTATATATCCCCGTTGTTTGGAGTTTGGCTAAGTAATTTTTTAAATGCAGCTTCGGCCGCAGAAAATTGTTCACTCCTTGTAAGATGAATTGCTTCTTTCAGATCCTGACCTTCGGCGGCTGAACAGAAAGATAACAGGAACAGAATAGAAAAGATGGAATTTTTAGTGGTTTGTAGCATAATGTAATTCCTTCCGATTTATTTTTTTATTTCAACTATCCTTACGGGCATTACTGCAGGAACAAGTCCGGAGCGTAAGATGATCAACTGACCTTTCTCCCCGGCAATAAACGACGACAGTCCAAATGCAAGACCATGATACGGCTGCCTGTTAATACAATATACTTCACGGGTAAATGGATATGAATTTTCTGCAATATATGCCTGGTAAGGTTTATAAAACCGGGCATCCGGGTCATTGTTCCCTTCCGGGCTGATTCCGACAACCCTGACTTTTTTAAGGAAACTATTGGAGATTGTATCCTGGGGATCACTGATCCAGTTTACACCAATTACTCCCATTGCATTCAAATGAGTTGAGACAAAGGAAATGACTTCGGCATTTGATTTCACTGCTACACATGTTCCGGGGAGTGAATCAAGGTTGAATCTCTCTCTGAAGTACCGTGGATTACTTGATTTGTAATTGTCAAATACCACCTGAATCTCGTTCAATCCTGATTTTGGATTGACTTGTTGCCATTTTGATATTTTCCCTAAAAATATATCTCTGATCTTATTATAGAAAATTGAAGTATCGGGATTATCATTATTTACAATAAAGGCTATGGCATCATAAGCAATTTTAGTAGTCCTGGGAACAAATTGCTTCGAATTCAGGTATTTTTCCTGTTCTTCTGAAAGTTTATGACTGACAATGATCAGAGGAACAGAATCATTCATAAAATCTTCAATTACATCCGCCTCTGCTTTAATCAGAGTGTCAATATGTGCATTCCTATACAGTGATTCAAAAGTATATAGTTCGGCTTCGATCATCAACCGGTAAGAACCATCAATTCCAACTTTTATTCGTCCGGCGGTTGGTGTATCAAGATCCTGTTTCCCCTGATTGCCACAACCACAAGCCAAAAGGAGGAATATCAATCCTCCCGCCATGAATGATTTTTTAGCGGTTTTCTTAAACATAAAAAAATTCTTATTCCCTTAAAATCAGCGTGTTCTTCTAAAAAAGAACACAAAAATACAAAATTTATTATTGGTTATCCGAATTAATAAATGATAAAAATACGTCTCAAAAGCTAAATTGTCAAGAAAAATCGGTCATTCATGATCCTCTTCGCGCGACTTTGTCCAGATCCGGGCTAAACGGAATCCACCATAAAGGAAAAGAAAGATTGAAAAGATGATTTTTATTTCGCTCGGAAGATGTCTGAACATCGGGCTTACAAGGATAAATACTCCCAGAACAAAATAAAGAATAATTACAAGTATTGAGAAATATTTGAATAATCTGTTCATGTATTAATGCCGGACCTGCCAGTAAGGGATATCCCATTGATCAGGCCATTGATTCCAATAGGAAGGATTTACAACGTGGCCGTCTTTTCTAAACAGTTTTTTCTGATAAAGCCTGATTACAGGATTAAAAACGATATCAGTTACACCTACAATAAAGGTACCCGGAATAGTCCCGTCCTTGGCTTTTTCCTTTTCCATTTTTATTGTATATCCGTTGTGGGTCAGTAACTCTCTCAGGAATCCGGCCCGTTCTTCGGAAACCCCTGTTTCTACAACAGTACAGCGGACACCTTCCACCTCAGCGACGATATGTTTACCCTTCATTGATGCCATAGTTATAATATTTATCGTCATTAATAAATTCCGAAACTTAATTTATTCACCGCCTCATAAATTGAGCTTGCAAAGCCAATGACAATGATACCGGCTACACACAGCAATAATCCCAGTCGAGTATAGCCGTCGCTTTTAAAATATGCAATGGGTCTGTCGCTGTTATTCAGTAACATGGCTTTAATGACAAGTAAATAATAGTATAAGGCGATTATTGTGTTTATCAGTGCTATCAGAACAAGAATGTAATAACCTTGCTTTGCGGCGGCAGCAAACAGGAAGAATTTTCCGAAAAAACCGGCTAACGGTGGGATCCCTGCAAGTGAGAATAGAGCCAGCATCATGACCAAACTGAGATTCGGGTTGGTACGGTACAGTCCGTCATAGTCATTGATAGTCTCTTTCCCGGTACGGTTCGAAATAATGGCCACAACACCAAACGCAGCCAGGTTGGAAAAAATATAAACAAGGATAAAATAGATCACTGTCGTCATTCCAAGCTGGCTCTGTCCAATAATACCCAATAATATAAATCCTGCCTGGGCAATGGATGAAAATGCAAGGAACCTTTTAAGGTTTTGCTGCCTTAATGCAAACAGGTTACCTAGTGTTATGGTCAATATCGTTATAATATAAATTACATCGCTCCACAGAACTGCAATCTTGTTGAATACCGTGAAAAGGATGATAGTAAAAATAAAGGCTGCAGCGCCTTTGGAAATGACTGATAAATAAGATGTGACATTGACGGGTGCGCCTTCATAAACGTCGGCAGTCCACAGGTGAAACGGTACCAGGGAAATTTTAAATGCCATCCCGGCAAAGAAGAAGATGAATGCCAGTACCTGTAACGGAGAACCTGTTACAGCCGTGCTGACCTCTTCAAAGTAGACAGTTCCGATTGTCCCATATATCATTGATAAACCATAAAGCAGAATTCCGGAGGACAAAGCAGAAATAAATATAAGTTTAACACCTGCTTCCGCAGAGTGTTCCTTAAACCTCTCAAAGGCTGCCAGGGCTGCAATCGGGATTGTTGCCAGTTCCAGTCCAAGGTAGAACATAAGGAAATCGCCGGCTGAGATCATATAATTCATACCGATCAGTGTTGAAAGCATAAGCAGGAAATATTCACCGATCTTATTATTGTTTTCAGGTTTCTTCAACCAATCAACCGACTGGATAAACACGATCAGAACACCGATATTCAGTATGTTTTTAAACATGACCGTAAGTGCCGTAGTCTTATACATTCCACCGAACAATATTCCTGTAGATCCCGGGAAAAAACCCAGAATCGTTACTATCGTCATCAGAATAATGGATGGAAGAATGATCTTGCGTTTCCGGTCGTCCGGCAGGAAAATTTCGACAATCAATAAAATTACCGTGATGGCTATCAACAGTAACTCATGTCTCATAATCAGCATTGCTCAGAATTTTTAATTTTTATTAGGTGGCCCCACCCCGGAAAGGGGTTCGGTTTTAATGTATCATTGGTGTAATTGATAATAATTTTTGCATAATGGGAACAAGTCCTCCGTTTATCATATCCGATAACCATAAAGGCGCCATGCCGATAAGAGTGATACCGAGAATAAGTGCGACCACGCTCATACGGTCAAACCATTTCGCATCAGTTATTTTTTCGTAATCATCATTTCTTATTTTCCCCAATAATAAAATACCGACGACGCGTAAAATATATACTGCTGTTACTACGATGGAAGATGCGACAATTATGGTCGCCACCCGGTGGAAAGTATCGGAATGCTGGAATGCGCCGACAAAAACAGTCATTTCCGCAACAAATCCGCTGAATCCCGGAAGCCCCAATGAAGCCAACCCGCCGATAACATAAGCAACGGCAAGGAACGGCATAACCTTCATCAGGCCGCCCATTTCATTAATATATCTTGTATGGGTACGCCCGTATATCATGCCGATCAAGGCAAAGAAAAGGGCTGTCATGATCCCGTGGGAGATCATCTGCATGATGGCGCCATTCATTGCGGTCTTGTTAAACATCAGAATGGCAAATAATACCAGGGCACAATGACTGACGGATGAATAGGCATTGATATATTTCAGATCTTTCTGCCATATCGCTCCCAATGCCCCGTAAATGACACCAATGGTTGCCAGGATCAGGAAAATCCAACCAAGTTCATGTGCTGCATCCGGAAGAAGAAATACCGCAACTCGATAACAACCATAACCTCCGAGTTTCATAAGAACGCCTGCATGTAGCATCGAGACAGCGGTGGGCGCCGAAGCATGACCGTCGGGCGACCAGGTATGAAATGGGAAAAGAGCCCCGAGAACCCCAAATCCTACAAAGAGAAAAGGAAAAAGAAATCTCTGCATCTCCATCGGGATGGATTCTTTAGAAATTTTTATCAGGTCGAAGGTCAGTGGCCCTCCACCGGCATTGGAGTTGAGATATAAGCCGAGCACGCCCAGGAGGATAAATGCTGATCCCCCCATGAGCATCAGCGTAAGTTTCATTGCAGAATAATGACGCGGTCCGCTCCCCCAGATTCCGATCAGCAGGTACATCGGGATAACGGCCAGTTCATAGAACAGAAACATTGTGAAAAGGTCAAGGGAGATAAAGAAGCCAAAAACTCCTGTACCCAATAAGATCAGAGAGGTGAAAAACTCCCGCGGAAGATCCCTGATATCCCAGCTTGCAAATATCCCTGCAAAGATCACAAGAGCCGTAAGTCCGATCATGGCTACCGAAATGCCATCGACTCCTATATAAAAATGTATGTTCAAGGTCTGGTACCAGACATTATCCTGTGCAAACAAAATTTCGGCAGTATTACCTGCCCTTCTTTCTGCAAGGAAAAGAAAAATAAGGGTGATGGCGCTGATGAGCTGAAGGCTCATCCCCACAACTGCAGTCCATTTGACCTGCATATGGTTTTTGGATAGTAAAATACCAATTACAGTAAGAACCGGTATGATGATAAACAGTGTCAGAATACTCATTCTTCTACGGTATTAATTGGTCCATAAATAGATGAATAACAGTACCAGAAGAACTGCCCCGGATACAAAAACCAGGGCGTACTCCTGTAATTGGCCTGACTGGAATTTCCGGATCCTGCCGGAAGCCTCGTTCGTTATATATGCCATTCCGTTCATGGTACCGTCAACTATATGCCGGTCGAACCATGCGATCGGACGTGAAATAAGGTTGAAAATGATCTTCTTTGTAATAAACAGATAGATCTCATCAATATAGAATTTGTGGTAAGCTGCTGTGTAAAATCCACCAAGACCACTGATGATTTTCTTTGCAATGGAATTTTCCTTAAGATAGAGGACAGTAGCCACTATTATACCCAAAACTGCGACCAGAATTGCAGGAATTGCTACATTCCATTCGGTATGTATCTCTAAAGGGAATCCATCGGAGGTTACAAGTTTTGAGAAAGGAATGAATCCGGTGAACGCTGAACCAATGGCCAGGAATATCAGAGGTATGGTCATAGTTGCGGGAGCTTCGTGAGGTGTATGATGATAATGAACTTCCTTCCGCCAGAACACTGAATAATAAAGACGGAACATATAAAATGCCGTCAGTCCTGCTACAATGTATTCAATAGCAAACAGGACTTTATTATGATGGAACGCCGCAACCAGTATCTCATCTTTGCTGTAAAATCCGGCAAACGGCGGGATACCGGCTATCGCAAGACAGGCGATCAGAAAAGTTATATGAGTTATCGGCAGATACTTTCTCAATCCTCCCATTTCATTCATATAATTACTGTGAACAGCATGAATTATGGCTCCGGCTCCGAGAAATAACAAGGCTTTGAAGAATGCATGAGTAAACAGATGGAACATCGAGGCCATATATCCTAGTCCTTCATGACCTCCGTACCCCGAAACGCCAAGGGCAAGCATCATGTAACCGATCTGAGACATTGTGGAATATGCAAGAACGCGTTTAATATCAAACTGGGTACAGGCGATTACCGCTGCAAATAAGGAGGTGAAAGCTCCCACCCAGGCAACAATATCCAGGGCAACCGGTTCATGAATATAAACAGGAAACATCCTGGCCACAAGATAAACTCCGGCAACAACCATCGTTGCCGCATGGATAAGGGCTGACACGGGAGTAGGGCCTTCCATGGCATCAGGTAACCAGATATGCAACGGGAACATGGCAGATTTACCGGCACCCCCCATGAATACAAAAATCATTGACCATGTCATAGTTGATAAGCCAAGGAACCAGATGCCTTGTCCGCTGGTGAACGCCGGACTGTTTGCGCTGGTAAGTGTTATAAAGTCAAAAGTTCCAGTTGCATATGATAGCATAAGGATCCCTATAAGAAAACCAAGATCGGCAAAGCGGGTAACAATAAAAGCTTTTTTGGATGCAGCAACAGCCGTATCCCTGGTATAATAAAATCCAATTAATAAATATGAAGAAACCCCTACAAGCTCCCAGAAAATATACATCTGGAAAATATTGGTGGCAACGACTAAACCCAGCATGGAAAAGCTGAAGAGAGAGAGTGTTGCAAAAAACCGTTCAAATCCTTTTTCTCCATGCATATACCCGATGGAATAAAGGTGCACCATGAATGACACCGTTGTGATGACGATCAACATCATGACAGATATCGGATCTAGTAAAACGCCCAGATCAATATGCAGTTTGTCTGTAAGGTTAAGCCAGCGATAGTTGGCTGCGATCAATTTTTGAAATGCCCCGTCGCCTGCCTTTTCCAGTAAAAAGAAATATTTATAGGCGGTGATCAGGGAAAGGATCCAGATAACAAACAGTCCGGTTGTTCCGACTACACCGGAAACAATTGGTTTAAAGCGGTTCCCGAACAGGCCGACCACCACAAACAGAATCAGTGGAATCAGCAGGATCCAGATAGTATAACTAAAGTCGATCATATGTCACGGTATTAATACTTCATTTCATTCATTTTCTCTACATCAATATTGACAAGCCTTCTGTAAATATTGATGATGATGGCAATAGCGACTGAAGCTTCTGCCGCGGCCACAGCGATCACAAACACAGTAAAGAACATTCCCTCAAGATGGTCCGGGTAAAGAATTTTGTTGAAGGCAACAAAATTTATATTGACCGAATTCAGGATCAGTTCAATTGACATCAGGATCGTGATCAGGTTTTTACGCACAAGAAATCCGTAAATCCCTACAAAAAACATGATGGTTGATACGATCAGAAACCAGGTTAATGGAACCCCTTCAAACATATTATTGAGTTTTAATTTCGGTTAATCTTTTCTTTTCTTTGCCAGAATAATGGCGCCAATCATGGCTGCAAGCAGAAGTATGCTGATTACTTCAAACGGCAGGGCATATCCGTATTTCCCTGTACTTAGCAGGTTTTGACCAATCACTGAAATATCCGTGCGGCCCGGGTCCGTCACCTCTACCGGAAATTTATGATCCAGAATGGTAATGATACAAATGACAGCACCGAATGCAGCTGCAATAAATGCTACAATATTCTTTTTCCATGTTGAAGTCTCCAGTTTCTGTCCTACCTGACTGGTTAATAAAATTGAAAAAATGATCAGCACAACAATCCCTCCGGCATATAGGGTAAGCTGAATTGCAGCCAAGAAATTAAACCGGAGCATAAAATAAAGTCCTGCCGTGGCAACAAGGACAAATAACAAGAATGTGGCGGCCCGCAGAATTCGCCGGCTTGTTACAGTCAGTATGGAAAAGATGATGATGACTGCCGAGAAGATGGTAAACATCAATTGATTGTTTGTCATTCTTCAATGTCTTTTATAATGGATGAACCTGGTTGATTTAATATTTTGGTCAGTCTGGTGCGGTCAAAAACGGCATGTTCAAACTCCTGTCCCCAGGCTAATGCATTCGACGGACAGGTCTTGATACATAAAGCACAAAAGGTACACATCGACAGATGGTAAATATGTTTATCGATGATACGCTTTTTTTTACCGTCAGGCGTATCAATTCTTGCCTGCACTATTTCGATCGATCCGTTTGGACAATTGTTTTCACAAATTCCGCACCCGGTGCACCGATGTTTGTTGCGTTCGTTATGCGGCATGATAACTTCACCTTTGAACCGGTCGAACATTTGAAGTTTCTTCCGGTTTTCCGGATATTGCTGGGTAACGATCTCCCAGGGACTGAAGAAATACCTTCCGGTCACTTTCATCCCCGTTACGAGCGACCTGACCGCATGGAAGATATCCGTAAAATATTTGAAAAAGCTGTTCATATTTTTCTAAAAATGCCAACCCATTAATACAACAAATGCCATCACCAAAATATTGACCAGGTTGATAGGTAAAAGGTATTTCCATTCCAGGGTCAGAAGCTGGTCGATCCTGAGCCGTGGGAAAGTCCATTTGAACCACATCATCATAAAGATCACGAAAGCAGTTTTTCCGAAATACCAGAAAACAGGGGGGATAAAATCCATGATGCGGTTGAATCCTTCCCAGCCTCCGACATGGAATGGCATCCATCCACCGAGAAAGACAGTGGCGGCGATGGAAGCCACAATGAACATATTCATATATTCTGCAAGGAAAAAGAATGCAAATTTTATTCCGGAATATTCCGTGTGAAAACCTGCCGTTAATTCCGATTCCGCCTCTGCAAGATCAAACGGCCCGCGGTTGGTTTCGGCTGTACTTGCAATGAGAAATACGATAAAGGCTATGAATGCCGGGATATGTCCCTTGAAAATGAACCAACCGTTTTCCTGTCCTGCAACGACGGCAGAGAATTGCATGGTTCCGGCAAGTATTATGATAGTTAGTAATGATAACCCGACTGAAAGTTCATAACTCACGATCTGGGCACCGCTCCGCATCGCCCCGATAAGGGAGTATTTATTATTGCTCGACCACCCTGCTAACAGAACACCCACAACTCCAAGTGAGGAGACCGCAATTACATACAGAATGCCTATATCAAAGTCAATAGCATGCAATCCTTTTGCAAAAGGAATTGCTGACATAGCCATAAACGATGCAATAATTACGATAAAGGGCGCAATATTAAATAACAGTTTATCGGCATTTTTAATGTAAATAAGTTCTTTCATGAGGAGTTTTAAAAGGTCGGCAATTGTCTGTACAATCCCATATGGACCAACCCGGTTCGGTCCCACCCGGTTTTGCATGAAAGCACATACTTTTCGTTCGGCATAAACCAGGAAAAGACCCACAAGGGCATAGAAAACCAAAACCAGCAAACCGATGATGGTCATCTCGACAATCAGCGCCCAAAAAGGAGTAAGATTGTCGTAAAGGAATTTGTCGACCGTTTGGTTGAAAGAGGTGAAATCATATATGCTGAATGCCATACTGAATAGAATTATCTGTCAATATCCGGAATAATATAATCTAGGGAACCTCCTATTGCCACAAGGTCAGCGATTTTACCCTCCCTGCTGATATGATCCAGGGCGCTGAGATTTGAGAAATTCGGAGAGCGGAATTTCATCCTATAAGGAGTTTTATTGCCATCGCTTACAACGTAAACTCCGAATTCACCTCGGGCGGCTTCAACACGCTGTAAATATTCTCCGGCAGGAAGTTTTATAACCGCCTTCATCTTTGCAGTGTAATCACCGGCAGGTATGTTATCGATGAGCTGTTCAATGATTTTCATCGATTCCCGCATTTCATGCATTCTCACCATATATCTGGCAAATGTATCCCCTTCATGTAACAGAATTTCATTGAATTCAACCTTTGAATACATGGCATAGGGATGATGCTTTCGAACATCACATGAGAATCCTGAACCACGGCCGGAGGGACCGGTAACCCCATAAGATATAGCTTCTTCCTTTGATAATAGCCCTATTCCCCTGGTACGTTCCTGCATGATGATATTTCCCGTAAGGATGTCATCATAATCCTTGATCTTCTTGCGGAAATATTTGATAAAATCTTTAACCCTTTTCTGGAAATTCGGGTGGACATCCTGCATTAATCCTCCCGGAGTATAATAACTATGTAACAGCCGTGATCCGAAAGACTCTTCAAAAATATCAAGGATATGTTCACGGTCTCTCAAACCATAAAAGAAACAAGTCAGCCCACCCATATCCATGCCAAAACTACACCACCATAGCTGATGTGAAGCGATCCTGTTCAATTCATCAAGAATTGTTCTTAAATATTTAACCCGTTCGGGCACATCAATTTCCAGCGCTTTTTCGACCAGCAGGCAAACAGCGTGATTATTTATATGTGCCGAAAGGTAATCCAACCGGTCGGTAAGATGAATGATCTGAGGATAGGTGTCCTTTTCACACATCTTTTCAATACCACGATGAATATAGCCACAATGAGGTTTAAGGTTTTTAACGATTTCTCCCTGAAGTGAAACTACCAGCCTTAACACACCATGTGTGGAGGGATGCTGGGGCCCCATATTAATATGGTATTCCTCCACCTCAATATCTTTGACGGGCAGATTAATAACTTCTTTCATACTTAAAGTTCTACGATATTTACTTCATCCACATAATCTTTGCGGAGGGGATAACCCTTCCAATCTTCGTCTAAAAAGATTCTCCGCATATCGGGATGATGATTGAATTTAATACCCAGGAGATCGTAAATTTCCCGCTCGTGAAATTCCGCGGTTTTCCAAATATCACAAACCGTATCTGCATTGGCGTTTTCCCTGCCGGCAGTTCTCACTTTAAGAACGAGTTCATGCCTGTGGCCGGTTGATTCCAGATGGTAAACTATTTCCAGATATTTTGGATAGTCAACACCTGAGAGACAATAGAGATAATCAAAATTGAACTCCGGTTCGTTTTTCAACTTTAAGGCGAGTTCATGCATTTTATCGGAAGGAATCAGAAATGTGAGATATTGTTTGTTTTCCTGAAATTCCGCACCCGGCACCAGGCTTAATATTTTTTCCTTCAATGTTATATTATCCATCGTGAGGATTTATCAATTAGGTATTTGCAGATTTTCTTGGATTTGCAATGGTTTCAAGTTTTATTTTCCGCTGAAGCTGCATTACCCCGTAGAGAAGTGCTTCAGGCCGGGGTGGGCATCCGGGAACATATACATCAACAGGGATGACATGATCAACACCGCGGACAACATGATAAGAATTATAATAGAAAGGGCCTCCGGAAACGGCGCAGGCGCCCATTGCTATTACATATTTCGGCTCTGACATCTGGTCGTACAGCCGTTTCAGCACCGGGGCCATCTTATTCACAATGGTTCCGGCCACAACAATTACATCGGCCTGACGGGGACTTGCCCTGTATACCTCAATTCCGAACCGCGAAAAATCGTGCCTGGATGCTCCTGTCGCCATCATCTCAATCCCGCAGCATGCCGTGGCAAATGTGAGTGGCCAGATTGAATTGGAACGTCCCCAGTCGATCAATGCATCAACTGATGTCAGTAAAATATTTCCACCCGATTTCCTGAATAACTCAAGAGTTTCGTTGTCCCGGAAATCGGTTTCTTTCATATTTTTTATTCCCATTTCAAGGCTCCTTTCTTCCAGGCATACAAGAGTCCCAAGCCGAGAACAAAAAAGAAAATTACTATTTCCACAAAGGCAGTCATGCCCATTGTTTTCATAGTAACCGCCCAGGGAAAAATAAAGACTGTTTCCACATCGAACACCAGGAAAATAATTGCAAACAGATAGTACCCGACATTAAATTGTAACCATGTAAGCCCTTCAGTCGGGATTCCGCATTCATAGGCTTCAGCTTTCTGAGGATTGGTTGATGTAGGCGCAACATACCTTGAGAACAGTAAGGCGGCGCCAACCAGAAATGCCCCGACAATAAAAAACAGGATCAGACTTTCTGCACTCATATTTTAAAATAAAATGTTAATTGGTTCACAAATGAGGTGGCAAAATTATAAATTAATCCTTAATAACCTAACGGCGGAAGATGTGAAATCCTTAATATTCAGAACATATTATGCTGATATTCTGTCTTTTGATTTTTATTATTTGGAAAATATCAATTATTGGATTGATATATGTCAATGCGATAATAGGTTGTTATTCTATCCAAATGTTGTAAAAACTGGAGACAAAACTCATCTATTTTTTCATTATAAAATAAAAATGTGTGTTCCCGAAAAGTTTTACTTTTGAAGATAAATACCAAACCTGATTTTTTAAATTTTTTGTGATTATAATGATATTGTTCGTAGTGTCGTACCGGTAAACGAACATTTACGACTGGCTGCAGTCAACCATTCAGATCGGCTTGTATCATTACACTGAAACATTATGATTTCGATACATAATACACTGGTCTCCGATGACCTTAAAGAGGTCTTCTTTTATTGTGACGTACAGAAGTGTAAAGGCGACTGCTGTGTCGAGGGAGATGCAGGAGCTCCCCTTGAGGAAGAAGAAATTTCAATGATTGAGAATCACCGCGATGAGATAACACCATTTATGAGAGATGCAGGTAAAACCGAAATAGAGAAGAATGGAGTATTCGATTATGATGCTGATGGCAGGTTTGTAACTCCTCTGATCAAGGGCAGGGAATGTGTATACGTTTATTTTGAAAATGATATTGCACGATGTGCAATTGAAAAGGCATTTTCGGAAGGAAAAATATCCTTCCCAAAGCCTCTTTCATGTCATTTATATCCGGTCAGGCTCACGAAACTGTACAATGGGGAGGCGGTAAACTATCACAAATGGCAAATTTGTGATCCGGCACTTGAAAATGGCCAAAGAAGGAAAGTTTTACTTTACCGTTTCCTTGAAGAAGCACTTATCCGGAAGTATGGTCATGACTGGTATAATAATCTGAATGGTATTTAATCTTCGCTATATGACTTCACTTAAATCAGGCAAACTGCCGAAAGATCTCATCATTTTCCTTACAATTTCAGTTTTAGCATTGCTTACAACATGGGCTGCTCACAAGGGACGTGAAAGGTTTAACTGGCTAAGTGAGACCTGGGCCGACAAGGGAGGATATTATATTTATCTTCCGGCAACGTTTTTATATCAATGGGATTTTGCCAAAATCCCGAAGGATATAGATTTAAAAAACGGATATGGTTTTGTCCTAGATGGAAATTCGAAAAAAATCTATACACATTTTTATTATGGTGAGGCACTTCTGATCTCACCTTTCTTTTTGGCAGCACACACGGCTTCAAAAATATTCCAGTGGGATGAAGAAGGAGGATTTTCATATCCATATCATCGTATTTTTAATTTTGCCTCGGTATTTTACCTGATGCTCGGACTCTGGTTCCTCCGGAAATTTCTGAGCAACTATTTTTCACTGAATCTTAGCTGGTTTGTTGTGATTCTGACGTTCCTGGGAACCAACCTTATGTTCTATTCCCTCGAAGATACTCTCATGTCGCATGTGTATTCATTTTCACTGGGAGCGGTTTTCCTGTTCCTCACAAAGAAATTCATCGATGATATGAGCCGGTATAAATGGTTTCTGTGGATGGTGTTTGTTTTCGCACTGATGTTCGTCATCAGACCCACGAACAGTATAATCGGACTGGCTTTTCTCTTCCTTGATACCCGCTCCGGAAAGGAGTTCTTTCTGCGACTGAAAGTTCTTCTACATCCGAAACAACTCTTGCCGGCCATTGTGATTCTTGTGGTTCTTTCATTTCCCCAGCTTCTTTACTGGCGTTATCTCAATGGACACTTTACCATTCCTGCGTACGGAGGAGCCGGTTTCGGCGATTGGAACCAACCGAAGTTCATCGAAGTATGGTTTTCCACTGTAAACGGACTTTTCACTTACAGTCCGCTTGTACTTTTTTTCGTGGCAGGAATGATCTTTATGGTTTTTAAGAGAATCCCGGGCGGAATCTTTATTTTCGTAATGTTCATTTTGGTTTCATATATAGCTGCCGCATGGAAGAACTGGTACTGGGGTTGCGCCTTTGGGCACCGTGCATTTGTCGAATATTATTCACTGTTTTGTGTTCCGTTTGGTTTTTTAATGAAGGAAATTTATGACCGGCGCAAGAAGTGGCTGAAGTTTATTCTATATGTCCTGATTTTCGTATTTACTTACTATAGCTTTATGCTCACAGTCTCTGTACTCCGAAAGAAAAACGGAAAATGTTTCTTCGGATCCACATGGGATCTGAGCGAATATTCCAGGACCCTTGAACGGGCCTATCTAATCTGGCCTTTCAAATCTTCCACAGGATACACCAATGATTTTGAGAATGAGGAACAAGGAAGAAGTCCTCAGATTACAGCTCAGAAATCTCATTCAGGATTCTACAGCATAAAGGCCGATCCCAGGAACCAGTTCTGCGCTAAATTTTCCAGGCCAATGTGGCATTTCGGAAATCGTTATCCGAAGGAGGTTCATGTAAATCTATGGCTGAATAATCCATTTATGGTGCCAACCGGAGCCATGATCGTATGCACAATTGAAAAAGAAGGGAAATCCGCCATTTGGCAATGCGCAAAGATTGATCAGTTCAATCTACCCGTAAACCAATGGAAAAAAGTTGAGACTGCCTTCACTATCCCTGATGGGATCCCCGGCGATTACTTAATTATGATCTACATCTGGAATCCTGCACGGAAAGTGTTGTATATAGACGATATGAATTTACGGTTCGAATAAACCGTTAGCCTTTCAATGCCTCGGCTCCTGACACGATTTCCAGCAGTTCTTTGGTAATTGCTGCCTGACGTGCTTTATTGTATGAAAGGTTAAGATCGCGTAAAAGGTTTGTGGCATTGTCTGTAGCCTGGTGCATGGCAGTCATCCGTGCTCCCTGTTCCGAGGCAAAGGAGTCAAGAACCGCTTTAAACAATTGAATCCTTAATGTTTTTGGAATTAGTTCACGTACAATCGTTTCTTTATCCGGTTCAAAAATATAATCGGCCTCCGTTTTTGTGGTTGAAGAAGATTTTTCCTGGGGAATCGCCGTGATGGGAAGATATTGTTCAACAACAAGCCGCTGAACTGCTGCATTTTTGAATTGATTGTATACCAATTCTATTTTGTCAGTTTCCTTATCGGCAAAGGTCTTCATCAGTTTTGTTGTAAGCTCGGAAACCCTGTCAAAGGTCAGATTATCGAAAAAATCGTCGTGTGATTCCAGTACCGGATATGCTTTTTTCCGGAAGAAGTCACTCCCTTTCCTTCCGATTGTGATCAATTTTAAGTTGTCGGAGCTTAATTGTCTCCTATACTTTCCCTCCAATAACCCTGATGTGAATTTAATCACATTGGAATTGAATGCCCCGCATAACCCACGGTTGGAAGTCAAAACGATCAGCAAAATTTTTTCAGGTTTTCTTTCCTGTGAAAAGACGCTTTCCTTTGAATCATCTATGCTGCCACTGAGATTCTGTAGGATATCTCTTAATTTGGCAGCATACGGCCGTAATCTTATAATGGCATTCTGGGCTTTTCTTAACTTGGATGCGGCCACCATTTTCATGGCATTGGTTATCTGCTGGGTGGATTTAACAGATGCTATTCTGATTCTAACTTCCTTCAGCCCGGGCATAATGATCTTTATTTCTTTTCTTCGTATTTCCTTGATATCTCTTTAGCCACTTGTTCCATTGTATTGATATCATCATCAAGAAGCTTACCTGCTTTGAGGTTTTGCAGAACAGCGGAGTGTTTTATTTCCATAAAACTAAGATATTCTGTTTCAAAATTGATTACGTTTTTGGCAGGTATGTTACGGAGGAGTCCACGTGTTCCGCAGAAAATGATAGCAATTTGTTTCTCCACTGTCATTGGGGAATATTGCGGTTGTTTCAGGATTTCAACATTTCTCGATCCTTTATCAAGAACAGCTTTGGTGGCAGGATCCAGGTCGGATCCGAACTTTGAAAATGCCTCTAATTCACGGAATTCAGCCTGGTCCAGTTTAAGTGTGCCGGCAACTTTTTTCATTGATTTAATCTGAGCATTCCCTCCTACACGTGATACTGAGATCCCTACATTTATGGCAGGCCTTATTCCGGAATTGAATAATCCTGACTCAAGGAATATCTGTCCGTCGGTGATGGATATAACATTGGTCGGGATATATGCGGAAAGATCACCGGCCTGTGTTTCTATGATCGGCAGGGCAGTAAGGGATCCTCCTCCTTTCACCATATCTTTAATGCTGGCTGGCAGATCATTCATTTTTCTTGCAATTGCATCGGCTGAGATGATTCTAGCAGCACGTTCAAGCAAACGTGAGTGAAGATAAAATACATCTCCCGGATATGCTTCCCTCCCTGGAGGACGGCGTAGGAGTAGGGACACTTCACGGTAAGCTACAGCCTGCTTTGAAAGGTCATCATAAATGATCAGGGCAGGCCTGCCTGTATCCCGGAAAAATTCTCCGATGGCAGCACCGGCAAATGGAGCATAGAACTGCATGGCTGCCGGATCAGAAGCTGTTGCCATGACAATTACAGTATATGGCAATGCTCCTTTCTCTTCCAGGGTTCTCACTATATTGGCAACGGTTGAACCCTTCTGGCCTATCGCTACATAAATACAATAAACCGGTTCTCCTTTTAAGTAAAATTCACGCTGGTTTATGATCGTATCGACGGCAATAGCCGTTTTCCCGAGCTGCCGGTCTCCAATAATAAGTTCCCGTTGTCCGCGTCCAATCGGGATCATTGCATCAATTGCTTTTATTCCGGTTTGAAGTGGCTGGTTGACGGGTTGCCTGAAGATGACGCCGGGGGCTTTGCGTTCAAGGGGCATTTCGTAACGCGGGCCTTCGATTTTTCCTTTTCCGTCAATAGGTTCTCCGATAGTGTTGATAACACGTCCCAATAATCCTTCTCCGACCTCGATTGATGCAATCCTTTTTGTTCTTCGTACGGTATCCCCTTCTTTTATTTCATATGATTCGCCTAACAAAACTGCGCCAACATTATCTTCCTCAAGGTTGAGAACGATTGCTTTCAACCCGTTTTTCTGAAATTCGATTAATTCTCCGGATCCTGCATTATTAAGTCCGTAAATACGAGCGATACCGTCGCCAACCTGTAACACTGTCCCTACTTCCTCTAATTCAGCTGCATTATGATAACCTGCAAGCTCTTTTTGCAGGATCGCAGTAACTTCAGCGGGTTTTATTTCTGCCATAAACGGTTTATTTTTAAGTAAAAAATATTAATATCCTTTCACATACAGGTTGATCCTGGCCAATCCTCGTTTAAGCCGGTCGATCTGCCGTCCGATACTGGCATCATATTGCTTATCCTTCCAGGAAAGGACAAATCCTCCTATCAGTTCTTCATTGATCTCTTCCACTAAGTCGATATTCGCTTTGGAATATCGGCTCATCACTTCCAATACTTTTTTTCTTGTTTCGTCATCCGGTCTTACCGGGGCTTTAAAAATTACTGTAAGGATGTTCCTGTATTCCTTTATCTTTTCAATTACCTGTCTCGATATTTCCGGGATATACATCTCTCGCCTTTTACGGATCAGAACCAGCATGAATGTTAAGGTAAGTTCACCAATTGATTTTCCGAATACTTCCTTGATTACCTTTAATTTTTTATCGGAATGAATAACGGGTGATTTCAGGAACAGTTGAAGATCCCTGTTTCCCTTACAAATATCCAAGACAATACGGGTATCATCAAACACCCGTTCGACTGCATTTTTTTCAACTGCAAGTTCAAACAGGGCATTTGCATATCGTTCAGCAACAAGGGTGACGTTCATAACCTTAACTGAGACGTATCTTTTTTAATAACTCGCGGGCATACTCTTCCTGTTGTTTTGGATCGGCAAGTTCCCGTTGTAAAATTTTTATTGCTACCTCAAGTGAAAGTTCACCTACCTGATTCTTCAGATCGGTCATGGCAGCCATTTTCTCATTCTGAATGCTGATTTTTGCACTCTCAACAACACGCATGGCTTCTTCTGAAGCTTTTCCGTGGGCCTCTTCAATGATCTTATCTCTGATCTTGCGTGCATCATTAAGGATGGCGTCTCTTTCGTTTTTCGCTTCTTTGAGTAATTCTTCATTACTGAACTGAAGCAGTTTCATTTCTTCCCTGGCTTTATCTGCTTCATGCAAAGCTTCATGAATAGAGGTTTCCCTTTCTTTTAGTGCTTTGAGAACAGGTTTCCAGGCAAATTTTCCAAGAATGTAAAGTAAAAATAAGAATGCCAGCGTCATCCAGAAGATTAATCCGAAATCGGGGGTTATAAGTCCCATAGTCTTTTTTATTTATTTGTTAAGAATCCATGTGGCATAACCAACCGTCATGCCACATGGAAACTGTTTGTTTACTAAATAAAAAGTATCAGCAAACAAACAACAATAGCAAAAAATGCCACCCCTTCCACAAGTGCGGCAGCGATGATCATGTTTGCACGGATATCTCCCACAACTTCCGGTTGCCTGGCAATGGATTCAAGAGCGCTTTTACCGATATTTCCTATACCGATACCTGCTCCGATCACGGCAATCCCGGCCCCAAGGCCGGCTCCCATCTTGGCAACAGCAGCAAAGTCGCCTGCCAGTTGCAGTAAAATTGCTAATAATGACATAATACAGAATAATTAGGGTTTATAAACAAACTTCTCAATTCGTTAATTGTCATTCGTACTTAATAATTTATTAATTATGTTCCGGTTCTACTGTCGCCAGACCAAAATATAATGCCGACAACAGGGTGAAGACATACGCCTGAATAAATGCCACCAAAATTTCCAATAAATCCATAAAGATCATAAAAGCAACAGATACTACTGAAACTCCAAGACCGAGAGCATAGCTGATCTCACCGAAAATAAAAATCAGGCATATGAAACCAAGTACAATTATATGACCTGCTGTTATGTTGGCGAAAAGACGAACCATCAGTACAAAAGGTTTTGTGATAATACCTATGATCTCGACAACCGGCATTAATGGTATCGGCACTTTTAGCCACCACGGAACACCCGGGGTATTTATAATATCAATCCAGTAATGTTTATTGCCGTTCAGGGTAGTGATAATGAATGTGAAAACCGCCATCACCATTGTAACGGCAATATTACCGGTCACATTCGCCCCCCCAGGGAAAAAGGGTATAAGACCAAAAAGGTTATTAAAAAAGATGAAAAAGAAGATCGTGAGCAGATATGGCAGGAATTTTTCATATTTCTTCTCCCCGATCGAGCTTTTGGCAATATCATCCCTTATAAACAGGATTAAAGGTTCCAGCAACGACTGAAGTCCGTGCGGTGCTTCTTTTGGATTCCTTCTGTATGAATGCGCAACCGAAACAAAAATAAGTATCAGCATTATTGAGCTGATAAAGATGGCAAGGACTGTTTTAGTGATTGAAAGATCATACACTTTTGGACCTTTACTTTCAATGCCTGCAGATTTAAGACTGATGATTTTCCCTTTATTGGGACCATCCTTCTCAAGCCGGAATCCTTTGTAAGAATTATTTTCGTTATGAAACTTTGAAGAAGAAAAACAATACCATTTTCCTTCACTGAAAACTATAACAGGTAAAGGAATTGTAACCTCAATGTGACCAATTGCCATTATATGCCATTCGTGGTTATCCACTACGTGTTCCATTATCATTTCACCCGCATTGAATTTCTCATGCTCTTTCTCATCTTTTACACTCTTTTGTACTAAAGTATCGTTAGAGAGATTCATATCCGTGGTTTCCTGAACACCCGCTGATCCTTCACCGGCAAAAAAAATTGAAAGGAAAATAAAGGACAAAACAAAAAAAGTAATGGAACCCGCTCTCAGTGATACGATCATCCTGCTAATTGATAATAAAATTGGGGTGCAATGATACGAAAAATAAATGAACAGGGAAAATCTTAGTCTGCTGTCTTCTTAATTGGATCATTTACATATAGATATGCATATTGATCAATACCGGCATAGGTCTGGATAGCACCCCAGTCCTGCCAGGTCTCTGTATCATAATAATAAACTAAAGGGGGAATTTCACCAAAAAAAGCGTTTCCGTTTAAGTCGGTCATTGTCACAGCATAATAATTCCCTTGCTGCATATTGGTATAGCTGGTTGCAATATATACTTTTTCACTGATGACGGGCAAGCCTGTGTAAAAATCAAGTACTTTGACAGTTAAGCTACCTACAATGGGATCAGCAGGAAAGCATGAGGGTAAAAAAACCAGATGGCACATTAACAATACTGCAACGACAAATGGGATGTGTTTTTTCATTCGGTAATAATTTTGATCTTAATGTTCAAATGGTATATCCATTATTATCATTTGTGCTTTGAATGAATTATGGTTGTATGGATATTTCATGACACCAGCAATGACAAAATGAGATACAAAGTTATATTTTTTTTAACATCGTTTCCTTTGCAACCGGATATTCTTTGTGTAACCAATTATGAAATAATTCGTCTTAATGCTTCGTTGAACAGTAAATTCAGTAATTTTGAATGATTTTAAATACACACTCCCGAGGAATCAACCTAAAAAGCCTTAAAATGTTTTTTCATAGAATCTCAAATGGGTACATGACCCTGATTTTTTTTATTGCAATCCTGGTCCCAGGCTTAAGTTTTTCGCAGAAAATATGGACTCTTGAGGATTGCATCAACTATGCTCTTGACAATAATCTCGACATTAAAAAACAACTCTTAACGGTCGAGACAAATAAATCGACTTTATTACAAAGCAAGTTGGGAATGCTTCCCGATTTAAATGCCAATGCAACAAATGTCTGGAACTTTGGTCAAACCATCGATCAATACACAAATACATTTGCAACAAACACTGTCCGGTCGAACAATTTTTATATACAGAGTGGCTTCACGATCTTCAGCGGACTCCAGAAATTTAATACAATCAAACAGAATCAGCTAAATCTTCTTGCAAGCAAATACAATCTGGACGTCCTGAAAAATGATATTTCTTTATCTGTTGCCGGGTTTTACCTTGATATCCTGTTCAACCGTGAGTTGCTCGATGTGGCAAAGGAACAACTTCGTATTACCAGGGATCAGGTTGTCCGGATCTCAAAAATGGTGGAAGCGGGCGCTTCTGCCAAAGGAGATCTGTTAAATATCCAGGCACAGCAATCAGCAGAAGAATTAGCCGTCATTGAAGCTGAGAACCGCCTGTATATTTCTAACCTTTCCTTGCAGCAATTGATCGACCTCCCGGTCACCAGGGATTTTATTGTGGAAAAACCTACGCTTAAAACGATCGCTGCACCTAAGGAATTGATCACGCCGGAAATCATTTTTGAACATTCAGTGAAAATCAGACCAGAGATAAAAAGTGCTGAACTTAATGTTAAAAGCGCTCAAAAGTATGTTGCCATCACCCGGGGTGCGGTTACTCCAATTCTTTCATTTGGGGGATCCTGGGGTACCGGTTATTCCGGAGCAGCACAGGAACTTGATCCGACTACCCCACCTGTAATTAAAGCTGAGAATATAGGCATTACGCAAATCTCCCGTGATACCGTTATTGGTTACTTTGAACAATCATCTTACCGTATCCGCTCTTTCAGCGACCAGATGAAAGTAAACGAAAACCAATCCCTGGGATTTTATCTGACCGTCCCTATCTTCAACGGGTGGCAGGGAAGGACAGCCATTACAAAGGCAAAAATCCTTGCACACCAGGCGGAGTTGGATCTCGACATAAAAATAAGGGATCTTCGCAAGCTAATTGAGCAGGCATACGCCGACGCCGTTGCATCGTTGAAAAAATATAACTCTTCACAGGAAAAAGTTAAAGCGCAGGAAGAATCATTTAAATATACTTCGCAGAAATTTGACGTGGGACTGATGACCTCATTCGATTATAATAACAGTAAAAAAGACCTTACAAAAGCTCAGTCAGATTTGCTTCAGGCTAAATATGATTTTATTTTTAAAACGACTATTCTCGACTTTTACAAGGGGAATCCCATAAGGATTTCTGAATAATTTTATCAATTTAGTACTTTCGTAACTCTATTTAAACGTTCGTAATTCGAATTAATACATGGCTTCTAAGAAATCAAAAAAGAAAATGTGGATCATTATTGGCTCTGTAGCCCTGATCCTCATTATTGTAATTTTTGCAATCCTGAAAGGTAAAGGCAATGACAGTATCAAGGTGGCTACTGAAAAAGTCGTTAAACGTACGATAACACAGACAGTATCTGCCAACGGGAAAATCCAGCCTGAGAAAGATATCAAGATAAGTCCTTACATTTCCGGTGAAGTAGTTGAGCTTAAAGTAAAGGAAGGTGATCAGGTAAAACAGAATGATCTCCTTGCAAAAATCGATCCCGAGATTTATATTTCCATTTACGATCAGCAGGAAGCCTCCGTCAATTCACAGAAAGCAAATGAAGCAAACTCCAGAGCCCGGCTTGCACAACTGAAAGCCCAGTTCGAAAATGCCAGGATGACTTTTGAGAGACAGGAAAAACTTTATAAAGAGAATGTAGTCTCCAAAGCCGATTATGATCAGGCAAAGGCATCATACCAGGTGGCTAAAGCACAGGTAGAAGCAGGTGAAGAGGAAATAAAGGCCTCCGGCTTTATGGTTAAAAGCTCTGAAGCCGCATTAAAGAAGGCAAAGGAAGACCTTACCAAAACAGCCATTTTTGCTCCAAGCGACGGAACAGTTTCGAAGCTGAGTGTCGAACAAGGAGAACGCGTTACCGGGGCGTCGCAGTTTTCCAGTGGTACAGAGATCATGCGTATAGCCAACCTTAATGAGATGGAAGCACAGGTTGAAGTAAATGAAAACAATATTGTCAGAGTGGCTCTTGGAGATACCGCACTTATAGAGGTGGATGCTTACCTGAACAGAAAATTCAAGGGATTAGTTACAGAAATAGCTACCTCTGCAAATACTACCGGTGTAAGTGTTGACCAGGTAACAAATTTCAATGTAAAAATTCACCTGCTGAAAGATTCCTACCGTGACCTTCTTAATCCAAACCGGTTGGACTACTCTCCCTTCAGACCTGGGATGTCGTGTACAGTCGAAATACAAACCGAAACAGCTGCCAATGTACTTACCGTGCCAATCCAGGCTGTTACCACAAGGATTGCCAAGGACAGCCTTGATAAGCTGAATGCAAAAGCAAAGACCAAAAAAGAGGAAGGTGATGACCATGTTGAAGTCGTGACTTCCAAAAAAAGTGAAGAAATTCAGGAGTGTGTGTTTTTATATGTCCAGGATATTGCTAAAAAAGTTGATGTGAAAACTGGCATACAGGATAATACCTATATTCAGATCCTTTCCGGGCTGAAAGATGGCGATGAGATTATAGTAGCACCTTTTACTGTTGTTTCGAAAACTCTGAAGGATGGTGATAAGATAAAAAAGGTCGACAGGAAAGATTTGTTCACTAAGGAAAAATGATGCATGGGCAAGATCCTTTGCATGGAAACAGCCACAAGCTTCTGCTCTGTTGCCCTGACTGATGGAGGATTTTTGAAAGCCGTGAAGGAATCCTCCGTTAAAAATCTTCATGCTTCAAACCTGACTGTTTTTGTTGAAGATGTGCTTAAATCAGCAGGAGATTCTTTTGCAGGATTGGACGCTATTGCTGTAAGTATGGGGCCCGGATCATACACCGGATTACGGATAGGTGTGGCAACGGCAAAAGGATTGTGTTATTCAACCGATAAACCATTGATTGCAGTCCCCACATTACAGTCAATGGCTTTGGGAATGCGACTGGTCGAACCTCCCCCTGCCAGCCCACCTGAATACCTGCCTGAGGGGAAAAGTGTGAATGAGGTAGCAGATTGGAATTACTGTCCGATGATAGATGCCCGCCGTATGGAGGTGTTTTGTGCCATTTATGATAAGAACCTTCAGGAAATCCGTGAAACAAAGGCGGAGATTATCCAGGAAAATTCTTTCAGCCAATTTCTTCCCGGACATATTGTTGTTTTTGCAGGAGAAGGAGTCGAAAAATGCAAGCCGTTCCTGAAGAATTATAAAAATGCTATTTTTATCGACGGATTTAATAATTCAGCAAAATATATGGCTTCCCTTGCGGAATTAAAATTTCAACAAGGTGAATTTGAAAACCTGGCATATTTCGAACCATATTATCTTAAGGATTTTATCGCCGGAAATTCCTCGGTCAAAGGACTTACCTCCTGAGGACAGTGATTATCCGGCAATGACTTATTGACTTAATGACTACCTATCAAACCTATTCCCGCTTCAAAACACGTGTTATCCGACTCGGTGATGTGCCAATGGGAGGAACATATCCCATCCGGGTTCAATCCATGACCAATACCGATACAAAAAACATCAACAAAACTGTCGAGCAGGCAATCCGGATGATCAACGCAGGCTGTGAATATGTACGGATAGCAGTCCCGGGGATGAAGGAAATCGAGAGTTTACGGGAAACAAAAAAGATCCTAAAAAGTAAAGGCTATAGTATACCATTGATTGCAGATGTTCATTTCAACCCTAAGATCGCTGAAATCGCAGCAACTTTTATTGAAAAGGTCAGGATCAACCCGGGAAATTATGTTGACAAGAAACATGTCCTCTTAAGCACTGAATATTCAGAAGCCAGATATAACGAAGAAGTAGAGAAAATTGCAAAACGTCTCAAACCTCTTATCACAATTTGTAAAGAAAATGGTACTGCTCTGCGTATTGGTACCAACCATGGTTCCTTGTCAGACCGGATCCTTAGCCGTTACGGCGATACCCCTGCCGGGATGGTTGAGTCAGCTTTGGAATATGTGAGAATTTGTGAGGATCAGCAATTCCGGAATCTTGTCCTTTCGATGAAATCAAGTAACACCCGCCTGATGATACAGGCAAACAGGCTGTTGGTGGAACGGATGAATAACGCCGGAATGGACTATCCCATTCATCTCGGAGTGACCGAAGCAGGATCCGGAGAAGACGGTCGCCTGAAATCAGCTATTGGTATTGGGAGTCTGCTTGCTGACGGGATCGGAGATACCATACGGATTTCTGTCACAGAGGATCCTGAACATGAAATCCCGGTCGCCTATGGAATTTTACAGGCATCGGGAGTCCGTATAACCAAAACAGAGTTTATATCCTGCCCCTCTTGTGCACGAACCCAGTTCAATATTCAGGATGCAGTGGAAAAAATAAAATCCCGTACAGGCCATCTCAAAGGTTTGAAGATCGCAGTCATGGGATGCATTGTAAATGGTCCCGGCGAAATGGCTGATGCACATTATGGGTATGTGGGGGCAGGGAAAGGTAAAGTTATGCTTTATAAACGGGAAACACTTGCCGGAAGGAATATTCCTGAGGAAATTGCTGTTGATGAGTTGATCCGGTTAATTAAAATCAATGGGGATTGGGTTGAACCAACCTGAAACATTGAACCCTAAACTATATCCCTACAATCACCTTTAATACTCCGGGTATGATTTCATAGGTGAACGGTGTATGACCAAGAGATTCGCCATCAGTTTCCAGATAGATCTTACCTGTGGAACGGATGCGGATCGATTTACCCCGGAAAGTTTTCACTACCGGTAAATTTACCAGGGTTCCATCATAAAGCTTGCGTGCATACCTGATCACGATGAACTTTGAAGCCTTTTTGATGATCATCATATCGAGTAAACCGTCATCAGGAATTGCAAAAGGAACCTGCATCATCCCTCCGCCGTTATATTTACAGATTCCTACATTCATGGAAAAAATTTCTCCTTTGAAAACTACCCGGTCATCAATTTCAATGACACCTTCCATGAATTTGTATTGGAAAAGGCTGGCAAAAACAAAATAGATGTAAGCAAGCGGACCACCTTTTCCTTTTTCTTTGAGGATATTCGTTTTCTTGGCAACAAGCGCATCATATCCCATACCTGCAACATTCAAAAAATAGCGTTGGAAGGTTTCATTTTTCTTATGATATGATACTTTACCTATGTCTTGTCGGAAGATTTTTTTTGCTTTTAAAATATTTATTGCCTTACCATAATCAAAAGGTACACCAAATGTCCGGCACCAGTCATTGCCCGTCCCAACAGGTATCATCCCCAGACTGATTTCTTCCATAGGGATCACAGTCTGACTCATAATTCCATTTAATACCTCATTCATCGTCCCGTCCCCGCCAACAACAATGAAATTCCGGTAACCTTTCTCTAAATTCCGTTCGGTAAGATGAATGGCATGGTTACGATGTTCGGTAAATATGCAATGAAAATCAAATCCTTCCTGCGTCAGCAGATGAGAAATCTTTGTCCAATCCTTAGCTCCTTTTTTACTGCCTGCATTGGGATTTACTATTACAAGCCATTTTTCAGGGGAGATAGTCGGAGATTCAATCATGAAAAAGAGTTTAAACGGTGCAAGTTAAAAAAATACTACTTTTATACAACGATTTTAAATTTTCATTATCAGTAATTATTCCTAATTGAAGATGACTGAAATCTATGACAAGCATTAAAGTTATTCTTTCAGGTTTGTTTTTTATTTTTCTCTCAATTGGATCTCATTCACAAACCAATGAGTATTCTGACAAATCACTGAAGTTTTTCAATAAAACTGAATTCGGAGCCTCTTTCGGAATAGGATCTTTTAAGACTGACATAATTGACGGCACACAGAAAAAAATTAAAAATGATGAGCTTGTCATCACCCTGCAAACCATAAACGGAGTTAAATATATGAACCGCCTCGGACTTGGAGCCAGTATCGGATTCGAAAAGTGGAGAAACGGATTTTTCTGGCCTCTTTATGCTTTTGTAGGCTATGATTTTAAACCTACCGGCAATACCTTCTTTACTAATATCTATCTTGGATATTCATTCGGAACTCGGTATGGTACAACACACTTTGAAGATGGGCAGGGAGCATTCAGTTTCAGCATAGGAGTTGGTTATAAGATGAATGTAGCTAATAAAATCAACTTTATGTATGAGGTTTTTTATAAGTATCAATCGCTGGAATCAAGCTATGGTGTATTTATCTCCGATTCTAACCACGTCCCTCGGAAAATACGTACCGTCGATTATAAAGTCCCACTGCACTTTGCAGGATTTAAAATCGGAGTGGTCATCCCCTGATAGTTTATACAATCAAATGGATTCCTTTTCTTTCCTTGCAAATAAAAAGAAACAGTAAAAGAAAGCAAAAAATGTGACGCCCATCTGTGATTCGATGGTATCATCGGTAAGCATCGAGATCATTGCGATTATCAGAAATATGAAAAGAAAGTAATCATCATACCGTTTGGTGACAAAAACCGGATATAAAATAGCAAAAAGAAACCATATCAGACCGAAGATTCCAAATCCAATGCAGATCGACATGAATTGATTGTGCGATCGCCATCGCTGATCGGGTGAAAGTTTTGAATTCATTTTTTCATATTGTTGCTGAAATGCAATATTCATATCTCCTGTTCCTACGCCATGAATCCAGTTTGCCTTTATTAATTCCAACGATGCCTTCCAGAATTCAAGGCGCTGCATAACAGTAGATCCCGTTGGATTTCCCGACAATTTATAGTTCTCATATCCCATCAGAAATTCATATATACGGCCACGTATACTGAATTTTTTCATGTATAAGATATTCGCTGTACCTGTTTCGATGGCATGAACTTCATCCCCCGTTAATTCTTCTACCGCATCTGCATCTTTTCGCTCCCCTTTTGAGGTCAGAAACCTGACCAGTGTAAATTTAATAGGCTGGCCTTTAAGATCGTTGCTGTCAAACGGGATGTTGCTCCTGATATTCCATGATTTGCGGAGCTCTTCCCACTGCACATACAGCCATAAATAATGTCCATTTTCAGTTTGCTTATGGGCCAGATCATGCAGGTAAAGATTACCCCGGGAAGTGGTTGATTCCAGTTTTCTATAATCGACCTGATCGGCCGTGTAAAAATCATGAACTGCTTTTTGTATATAGAAAAAGAATCCTCCTGTCAGTGCCACGATAAGAATGATCAGGCCTGTCTTCAGCCATATGTTTTTTCTTCTGAAAATATTAATTGATAAAAGAATTAATAAGGTTAAAATAGTGATGATAAAACCGGTTATCGATTTGGTTATTACCAGGTACATCATTAACCAAATGAGGATAATGAATAACAGAATTTTAATAACTCCTCGGAAAGTCCCTTTTTTCAAGATGAAATAACCCGTTGTAAAAACCGAAATACTTACCAGGAGCCCGAATACAATATGTCCTACATGATGGGCTATATCGCGGATATCGATATAATCGTGGTTAATTACTTTCCAGGTATTAAACAAGGTAACAATGAACAGAGAAACTATATATAAAAGCATGAGCCGGTAGAAAACCTTTTTGTTAATGGTTTCAGTCGTCGACAGAAAAATGGGGAGAATGAACAGAGGAACTTTCGTCCGGAGATCTTTTAATGCATACTGAAAATCTGTTGTGAATATTAAACCTGCAACATGAACTACAAAAATGGAGGCAAATATCATGGCAGGTTTGTTTTGAAAAAACTCGTGGAATCCTTTACCGATTCCTTTGAAAAGTAAGGTTAAAAAATAAGGAGTAATTAATATATAAAAACGCGTTGCTGAATTGCTCTTATAAAAAGCCTGTATTTTCTGTATGTCAAGACGATCCAGTACCCATGCTCCTGTAAGCCACCACTGACCCATACTAACCATAAATTTCGAGTAAGGAAGAAAGGTCAGAATCAATGCGAGTCCAAAGAAATAGTTGTACCGGATAAATTGCCTGATGAAATTTTCCATGAAGGATTATTTATGCAAAAAGTTTCGCTCTTCCTTTTTTGAGTTTTGTCTTAAAAATAAAAAAACGATCTGTACCTCTGATGTCTATCCTTGTCAGTTCATAAGGTTGTCTTAACGGATAGCGGTTGATTCTGTTGCCTATGCGTAATGCGAAATCGAGATTTAAAGACTTAAACACTGTGAACATTTGTTCCTTTAAAACCTGGTCTTTTTTTGGATAACTACCATACGGATATGCCAGAACCCTTACGAAAGGGATATGATAAAATGAAAGTGTGCCAAGACAATTATTAAGGTCCTCTTCCATATCTGGTATGGCAAGATCATTATAGTTTCTGTGTAGGAATGAATGCAACCCGATCTCGATATGCGAATCGTTGGAAATTTGTTTCAACTCCTCCGGATTCATAATCTTATCATGACCATTATCCCAGATATTCGTTTTTCCCATGTAGGCAAGCGGAACAAAAACCGTAGCTTTGAGATCAAATTTTTTTAAAACCGGAATTGCAATGTCCTTGAAGCTTTTGTATGCATCGTCGAATGTGATAATAACTGCTTTTTTAGGCAATGGTATCCCCTCTGAAATCATGGAGTTCAAATCCCGGAATGAGAGTGATTTGTAGCCTTGTTCTTTCAGGTAACTGAATTGAAGATCAAGATCATCGCCACATATAGTCAAGACACCCTTCTCAGATTCGGAAACCTTATGATACATCAGGATTGCAAGTCCTTTTCTCCCGGGTATAAGAAGACTATATTCAACTGTTAGCCAAATTAATACGGCTAATAAAATCAAAGGAATGATGAACTCTATAATTACCATCGCTTATTTTGCTCAATTGTTTTTGCTACCTTGATCGAACCATACATCGCTCCCAGAAACGACCACAAAAATCCGGCATACCCGTCCATGAATCCTTTTTTTATTATATAGATAGTGATAAAATTGATGGGGAACTTCAACGCGACCCAGCATTTCGGAAAGGATCTCCCTTTTTTGTGGTATCCCTGGGCTGCCTGGGTTGAATAACGGTTGATTTTTTCAATTTGATGAGTTATATCCCGATAGGAATAATGAATTATTTTTCCTTTCAACGTCCCGATATTCCCTTTAACCTGAATTCCTTCATGTACAGGAACAAGTGTAAATTTTCCTTTCGTTCGGTCAAAAAGCCGCAGGTGAAATTCATGACCGACACCCCCATGCCTGAGAATCTTCCCAAGGTAATGTAGCGCAAATGGTATCCTGAATCCTGAATTCCCTGTAGGATCATTTTTTATTCCCGTTATCTCCTCCTGAATTTCCTTCGTCAGTACTTCATCGGCGTCGACTGATAGAATCCAGTCATTTGCGGCCTTGTCTACTCCAAATTGCTTCTGAGCTCCGTACCCTTCGAATTCCCTGCGAAATACTTTGCATCCGTTTGACATGCAGATTTCTTCTGTATGATCGTAAGAAATGGAATCCACAACAATGATTTCATCTGCAACAGGTTTTAACGAATCAAGGCAACGCTGAATGTTATTCTCTTCGTTATATGCAATTATTACGGCCGTGATTTTTATCATAAATTACCGGTGGATAGTAAAATTGTCCCAGTCCAATCCGAGAGTAAATGAATCTCTGAAAAGTTGAAGCTCGCTGGCAGATAAAGTCACTGTTTTTGTCTCCTCTTTCCCTGATCCTGAGACAGCTAAAGGATTTCCTTTTGCATCAATCACCATAGAATCGCCTGAGTGGTAAAATCCATGTCCATCATCTCCCACACGATTAACTCCTACAACATATGACTGATTTTCCATCGCTCTTGCCGGCAATAAGGTTTTCCAGATCGCTTCCCTGATATTTGGCCAGTTCGCTATATAAATCAATACATCGTAGGAATAACTCCCTTCAACATAAATATTCTTGCTCCAGACGGGAAAGCGCAAATCATAGCACACAAGTGGTCTGATCTTCCACCCCTTGACGTCAACAATGAGGATATCTTTTCCACCCTTAAATATCTTATACTCTTCACTCAAACGGAAAAGATGCCGTTTATCGTATGTACATATTCTGCCGTCAGGGAAGATGCAGACCAGCCGGTTGAAAAACTCATCTTTCTCCTTTATCAGTACTGAAGCTATAATAGTTGAATTTTTTTCTTTTGATTTTTCTCTGAGAAAGGTCATCGATGGCCCATCCATTGTTTCGGCGCAGTACTGCGGATTTATTGAAAACCCGGTATTGAACATTTCGGGCAGAAGGATCAGATCAGCTGGCACTTCAATATCAGAAATTAACCGGTCGAAATGTTTTAGGTTCTTCGAAGGTTCTTCCCAAAAAAGGTTGGTCTGGATCAGAGTGATAGTCAGATTTTGCATATGACCACTGTAATTTAAGGTAAAAGTAAAAAAGATATACGAAGTGCCATTGAAAAAGTATAATTTTGCCTTGCAAACAATAATATTACTGCCATGAATACGATTGATAATTTTAATTTCAAAGATAAGAAAGCGCTTATTCGTGTTGATTATAATGTTCCGTTGGATGAAAAGTTCAACATTACCGATACTACCCGTATTGATGCAACTTTACCTACTATCCGGAAGATTTTAGCCGATGGGGGTTCTGCCATTCTGATGTCGCATCTCGGGAGGCCCAAAAACGGGCCTGAAGAAAAATATTCACTTGTTAATCTTGTTCCTTATTTGAATAAAGTATTCAATATCCCCGTAAAGTTTGCCAATGACTGTATTGGCCAGTCTGCACGTGATCTTGCTGCCTCCCTGCTGTCGGGAGAGATCCTTTTGCTTGAAAATTTAAGATTTTATAAGGAGGAGGAGAAAGGGGACGAGGAGTTCGCACAGAAACTTGCCTCTCTCGGAACCTTTTATGTGAATGATGCCTTTGGTACCGCTCACCGGGCACATGCATCCACCACCGTTGTGGCTGATTTTTTTCCCGATGCTAAAACATTCGGCTATGTTATGGCCAATGAAATAGTAAATATCGATAAATGCCTTAACTCCGGGAAACGTCCTTTTACGGCAATTCTTGGCGGTGCAAAGGTATCCACCAAAATTGAGATTATTAACCATCTGATGGATAAGGTCGATAACCTGGTGATCGGAGGTGGGATGATGTTTACCTTCATAAAAGCTCTTGGTGGTGAAATAGGGGCTTCCCTGGTAGAAGAAGATTATATGGAACTTGCAAAAAATATAGTGGAAGGAGCCAAAAGCCTCGGAGTAAATATTTATATCCCCCCTGACGCTGTCATTGCCGACACATTTTCCAATGATGCAAATAAAAAAACAACCAGTGCATACGATATACATATTCCCTGGATGGGAATGGATATCGGACCAATCGCTTGCGAGAAATTTAACCAGGTGATCGAAAAATCAGGAACGATACTTTGGAATGGTCCGATGGGAGTTTTTGAGATGAGCAACTTCGAAGACGGTACCCGGTTTGTTGCACAGTCGATTGCATCGGCCACCAGAAATGGTACATTTACCCTGATTGGGGGCGGCGATTCAGTCGCTGCAATCAATAAATATAACCTAGCTGATAAGGTTAGTTACGTTTCAACCGGCGGAGGAGCCATGCTTGAATATATCGAAGGAAAAGAACTTCCGGGTATCAGGGCAATTGAGGATTGATCTGTGGAAATTTAATTTTACCTCCCAGAATTTTTATTATAGCAGGAAAAACTTTCGTGATATGACTATAGACAAGGGAATGTTGTTTATCTTCCCTAGTGATTCCTTTTTCTTTGGGATCAAAACTTGTTATGATAAACAAGATAATGCTGCAAAGAACTATTCCTTTTACTAAACCAATGATTGCGCCTCCCAGATGATTGAAAAATCCCATCCCCACCACATCCACCACCTTTTCCATAAGTCTTGCTATTACTAACACTCCGGCTACAACCAACAGAAATGTGATTGTGAAAGAAAGTACCGGTAACCAGGATCTGGATGGCTTGAAGTATTCAATAAGGAACCTGTCCATGAAATTTGAAAAATTAACCGCCAGGTAAATTCCGAGAATAAGCGCAGCAATAGTTGCAAGACTGATTATAAAACCTTTCCTGTATCCAAGGATTACAAAAACAAGGATGAAGACTATAATCAGAATGTCAATAAATACCATTTTATCAGATTTTTTATTTCTTTAGCCGGGAAGTCAGCTCGGTACCAAAAACAAAAGCATTAAGTTCTTCATTAGCTGTATGTAGTATTTCTTCTTTATTGCCCTTCCACCATAATTCCCCGTTATAAATAAACACTACGCTATCGCCGATACTGAGAACTGAATTCATATCATGCGTGTTTACAATGGTGGTAATTCCATACTCTTCTGTTATCTCCTGTATAAGGTGGTCGATCACACCTGAAGTCTGGGGATCCAGGCCGGAGTTTGGTTCGTCGCAGAAAAGATACTGTGGGTTCATAGAAATTGCTCTTGCAATTGCAACTCTCTTTCGCATACCCCCGCTTAGCTCGGATGTCATAAGGTAATTCACATTATCGAGGTTTACTCTTTTCAGAACAAAATTCACCCTGTCAAGTTTTTCCTCCGTCGTCTTCTTTGTGAACATATTCAGCGGAAACATAATATTTTCTTCCACATTCATCGAGTCAAACAATGCCCCGCCCTGGAAAAGCATCCCCAACTCCTGTCTTAAAGTTTTCCTGTTTTCAAAATTCATCTCCGTAAAATTCCTTCCGTCATATATGACTGTACCGTTGTCGATTTCAAGCAGACCGACCAGACACTTCATCAATACCGTTTTTCCGGATCCGCTTTGACCAATGATCAGGTTCGTCTTTCCTTTCTCAAAACTGCAGCTTATATCTTTCAGGACATGATGCTCGCCGAAAAATTTATTTATTTGTCTGGCTTCGATCATGTAAGTAAAAGTTGTGTAAGAACCAGGTTGAATAAAATGATCAGTATGCTGCTGACGACAACGGCCTTGGTGCTCGCCTGCCCTACCTCCAATGCTCCTCCCTGCGTTTCATAACCATAAAATCCTGAGATCGATGAAATGATGTAGGCAAAGAAAAGAGTTTTTGTCAGGGCATAAAAAATTGTATATCCTTCAAAATCGATCCGGATTCCGGAAATATAATCGGAAGTAGTCACAAGTCCGGTAGCAATCATGGCTACCCATCCACCAAGAATGCCCAGCCACATGCTGAAGACTATAAGTACCGGATTAATCAGGATCGATGCAATGAGTTTTGGAAAAATAAGGTAATTGGCTGAATTTACTCCCATGATCTCGAGGGCATCAATCTGTTCGGTCACACGCATGGTGCCAATCTCCGAAGCAATCCTTGAGCCAACTTTGCCTGCAAGGATCAGGCTTATTACAGTGGGTGAGAATTCGAGAATGACCGACTGCCTGACCGTAAATCCAACCATCGACATTGGAATAAGGGGGCTGTCGATATTGTATGCTGTCTGAATGGCTACAACCGCCCCCATGAATACTGAAATGAATGCAACGATGCCTAAGGATTCAATCCCCAGGTGCTCGAATTCATTGAAAAGTTGATGATTGAATAGTGATGCTTTCTGGGGTCTGGTAAAAACCCTTTGCATGAGAATTACATACCGGCCGATGCTGACAAATACCTTCAGCATAAATTCTTTTTGCTAAAATACCATTTTTCTAAAGAAAGACGTTATTAATAGAGAGGAATTTGATATAAATTTTATAGTTCAATAAAAACATGAAATTTTTTTCCCGATCAGTTCGGATTTTTATCACTTTTGCCGTACTTTTTATTCTACTTGCAGTGTCATGCACTTCATCACACCATCCGTCACGCTATAAACCTAAAAAAAATTGCGATTGTCCTTCTTACAGCCAAAACGTAAAACCAAACGTATATTTCGTGTTACATCCCCATATGAGATAAAAAGAGTCTTATCTCCCCGATTACCAGTTTTTGCAATAGAACTAATTCTTACATATTTTACCGAATTTCCGGTTAATTTTATGATAGTCAGGAAACGAAATTCCAAGTCCGGGGATTTTCGTCCTGCCCGGGATGGGAACCCTCCCAGGATTACTATAAACGGTAACCTCAACAATTATGCGTTTCTGATCACACTTGTACACGAAATTGCTCATTTATTCGGAACCAGATATGATAGAAATATCATATCCCGTGAATCCAGGCGAAATCCCCATGGGAAACAATGGAAAGTTGATTTCCGGAAGTTAATGGAGCCATTTCTGACACCGGCCATCTTCCCTGCTTCAGTTCTGCCATTGCTCATAAGTCACATGGAAAACCCTAAAGCATCTTCAACAGCAGATCACGAATTATCACGTTCGCTCATGCAATTCGATAATGTACCAGGTGCAATTCAACTTGAAAGGTTGCCATTTAATGCAATGTTCAGGATTCATAACGGGAAACTCTTTCAGAAGAAGGAAAGACTTAGAAAACGATTCCGATGTATATCATTAAAGGATGGGAAGGTTTATTTAATAAGTCCGGTAGCCATAGTTTTACCCTTTACATCTTCTGTTTCCGGTTAATTCTTTTTTTTATATCGCTTAATTAATACTTTTGCTCTTTATTGTAATGCTTTTTTTGATGACAAAATCGATACATAATTTTTGCGTGATCATGGCGGGCGGCATTGGAACCCGTTTCTGGCCAATGAGCCGGACTTCACACCCGAAACAATTTATCGATATCCTTGGTACGGGGGAAACACTTATACAACAAACGTACAACCGGTTCCGTAAGATCTGTCCGAAAGAAAATATTTATATTGTCACAAATGAACTGTATAAGACATTGGTCAGAGAACAGGTTCCCGAACTATCCTGTAATCAGATCCTGTTAGAACCCTCCAGACGGAATACGGCTCCCTGTATCGCTTATGCCAACTACTGTATTCTCCAACGCGACCCCGATGCCCGAATCGTTGTAGCTCCATCCGATCATATAATTTTAAAAGAAAACGAGTTTCTTCTTGACATTAAAACTGCCCTGAAAGCAGCATCCGAACATGACTGGCTGCTTACTCTTGGGATACGTCCAAGCCGTCCGGATACCGGTTATGGTTATATCCAGTATGAAGACGGTTCGATATTGAAACAAGACCGCCAGATCCGTAAAGTCAGGACATTTACTGAAAAACCGGATATAGGTCTTGCTGTCACCTTTCTGAAATGTGGAGACTTTCTTTGGAATTCAGGGATTTTTATCTGGTCGCTGAAAAGCATTATGAAAGCTTTTGAAAAATATCTTCCGGAAGTCGATGTTCTTTTTAAAAACGGGATCGGCAAATACGGGACAACCGATGAGAAAGCATTCATTACGGAAACTTATCCTGTGTGTAAAAGCATATCCATTGACTACGGGGTTATGGAAAAAGCTTCTAACGTATATGTTCTTGCAGCCGACTTCGGCTGGTCCGACCTGGGGACCTGGGGTTCACTGTTTGAAAACCGCCTGAAGGATGATAACAGGAATTCGGTTGTGGGCAAAAACGTTATGATCTATGATTCTTCCGATTGTATAGTAAATATGCCCAACGATAAAGTAGTTGTCCTGCAGGGCTTAAAAGATTATATCGTTGTTGAATCTGAAAACGTTCTTCTGGTCTGCCGTAAAACTGACGAACAGCAAATTCGTCAGTTTGTAAACGACGTCAGACTGGAAAAAGGGGAAAAATTTGTATAAGCGTAACGATCAACAGGTAATTCCTGCCTATTTCAACTGTTCCCCTAAAAATTTTTCCATCGCACGGTAAAAATCAAAACGGTTTTCTTCATTATAAAATCCATGCCCCTCATTATCTTTAACCATGTATTGAACCGTTATGCCTCGTTTTTTCAAAGCCTCAACCATCTGGTCCGACTCTGCTTTGTTAACTCGGGGATCATTGGCTCCCTGGGCAATAAAGAGTGGGGTTTTTATTTTATCAGCGTTCAGCGAAGGTGAGGTTGCTACAAACTGTAAGCTGTCGGTTTTCGGATTGCCTACCATTTCATACATCATGTCGAGCATTGGCTTCCAGTATGGAGGAATTGTATTCAAAAAAGTGAATAAATTCGAAACCCCTACATAATCAACTGCAGCCCTGTATAAATCCGGTTCTTTCACAATACCTTCAAGTGTCGTATATCCTCCGTAACTTCCTCCGTAAATTGCAATCCGTTCCGGATCTGCTATTCCCTGGTCAATCAACCATCTTGTTCCGTCAGTTACATCATCCTGCATTTTTAATCCCCACTGCTTGAAGGAACTCTCCCAGAATTGTCGTCCATATCCGGTCGATCCGCGGAAATTTACCTGTAAAACTGCATATCCCCGGTTTGCCAGAAATTGTACCTCGGGATTAAAATACCAGCCATCACGCGCCCAGGGACCTCCATGCGGATTGACAATTGCCGGTAAGTTTCTGGCGGTCTCCATTGTATATCCTGCCGGTAATGTAAGATAACCGTTGATTGTCAAACTATCCCTGCTTTTGTACCGGATCGGTTTCATCTCGCCAAGTTCGTTTTCAATCAGCCATGGGCCGATATCAGCAATCTTCTGCAGTTTATCTGTAGTTTTATCATAAACATAATATGCTCCAAGTGACCTGTCGTTGAAAGTACGTATAATGAATTTATCTTCTTCCCTTGTCGCCCATGGAATATTAACAGTGACTCCGGGTATTTCACTCTCTACCCTCTCATATATTTTTCTGGTCTCCTCATCAAAGAAGTACTTTTCCATTTTCCATGATTCATAATCCGCAATCGTCAAAACCTTTCTTTTTTTAGAATATTGAAGACCGGAAATATCGAAATCGGGATTCTGATAAAGAACTTTTAACTCCTTTCCATTTGCAATATCAAATTCTACAACCACAGTTTTGTCCCGTCCAAGATTCGATGTGGCATAAATGTTTTTATTGTCAAAGGTGAAGAACATGGGATTTACACTCTCCTTAAAATTGGTAGTTAAAACAGGTTTGAATTTGTCGGTTTCATTTTCACGATAGAGTATTTGTGTGTTTATCCCGTCAACAATAGCCGTTGCAGCTCTCAGCCTTCCTTCATGGTCCATTATCCAGCCCTGAATATTACCTGGATTTTCGGCTAATTGTTTCATTACTCCTGTTTCAATATTCAGTCGGAAAGGATCAAAAGCCTGGGGATTTCTCTTGTTCATCCCAATAAGTACTTCATCCGGAAAATTCTCCATCTGATCAAACACTTCTGTCCGTACTTTTGGAAAATCGGTAAAGCATTTCAGGTTTGAACCGTCAACATTGACTCCATAAAGTTTGAAATTTTCATCTCCGCCGGTATCTTTCAGAAAAAGAATGCGGGTTGGACTCTTCCAGAAATAGTTTGAAATATCTCTGTCTTTCTCTGATGTAAGTCTTGTTGCGCTGTCCTTCCCGATCTCCTGAACAAAAATGTTCATTCGTTTCTCAAAAGGAGCCATGAAGGAGAAATACTTTCCATCAGGAGAAATCTGGTATCTTGCTTTTTCAGGATTTTTGAAAAAATCCTCAAGAGGTATCTGCCTGACCTGGGAAGATTTTTTATTCTGACATCCTCCCAGAATCGCCGAAACGCCGACAACTATTGCCAGCATAAAACATAAAGTTGATGTTCTCATAATCAGTTTTTGAACAATATTACTAAAAGAATTCTATTCCCCCGTGAAATTTCGACCAAGAAAAGGAATTGATCTGTGAAGTTTCTACTCATGAGGTTGAATTATTCTTATGTTTATTTTTTTGGTAATGATCTGTTTCTTGCCTTATTTTGTACTCAGGATCAGGAAGATTAATCGCAATCAAAAATATAACCTTCCTGAATCCGTTGATTATTAAATTCATTTTTGTGGATATTTACCTAAGAAAAAAACGCTGGAAATTATTTCTTTTCTCAGCAGCAATTCTGATTGTGGCTGTTTCCCTTTATTATACCAATATCCTTGTGAATGAGATAAGACGGGATGAACGTAAAAATGTTGAGATATGGGCCGATGCAATCCACCGTAAAGCCGATCTTGTCAACTTTACGAATAAAAAGTTTGAAGAAATAAAGGATGAAGAACGGCGACGCGTAAGCATCCTTGCACAGGCACATAGACGGCTCAACACGGCATATTCAAGTGATGAGTTGAATTTCCTTCTTGGGATAATTTCGGAAAATACTTCAATACCTGTCATTCAAACCGACAAGGATGGTAATATCCAGAGCACAAAGAATGTCGATTTGCCGGATACAATGAAACGTTTGATAGGGTCGCTTAAAAAAGATTTCTCCGTTTACCCTCCTATTGTTGTAAACTATTTCAGGGATGAAAAGATAATTTTATACTATAAAGATTCGAAGGTATTTTCTGAACTTAAAACCCTGCTTGACGATCTGATCCGTTCCTTTTTTTCGGAAGTTGTTCTGAATTCTGCATCAGTGCCTGTTATCATTACCGACAGTACCCGTAAAAATATTGTCGAATCGGGAAATATACCAAAAAACAAAATGGATGACCCGGCCTTTGTATCAGTCACTCTTAAGTCGATGGCTGCTCAGAACAATCCGATAAAGATTAATCTCGCCGATCTCGGAACCCGTTATATATTTTACCAGGATTCCTCACTGCTTACTCAACTTAAATATTATCCTTACGTTCAATTTGGAGTGATCGGTATATTTCTTTTCATTGCATACCTTCTGTTCAGCTATGCACGGAAATCAGAACAGAATCAGGTCTGGGTCGGACTTGCAAAAGAAACTGCCCATCAGCTTGGCACACCGCTTTCTTCTATGGTAGCCTGGATGGAACTTCTCAAACTGAAAGGTCTTGACCGGGAAACAATCAGCGAAATTGAAAAAGATGTCCAGCGGCTTGAAACTATTACCGACCGGTTTTCAAAGATTGGGGCGGCAGCACGGCTGGAACCAATAAACATCGTAAAGGTAGTTCATGATACGGTCAACTATATACGCTCAAGGTCTTCCCAGAAAGTCACTTTCAACATTAAACCTGCTTCAACTGATGAGATTTTGATCCCTCTGAATCTTCATCTGTTTGAATGGGTGATTGAAAATCTATGTAAAAACGCTATCGATGCTATGGAAGGAACCGGCACTCTTGATATCGAGATAACTGAAGATACAGATCATATCCATGTTGATGTTACCGATACCGGCAAAGGAATTCCCAAATCACGTTTCAAGACAATCTTTAATCCCGGATTCACAAGTAAAAAAAGAGGCTGGGGTCTTGGATTGACACTTTCCAGGAGGATTGTCGAAAACTATCATGCAGGTAGGATCTTCGTTAAAACTTCCACTCTTGGTAAAGGGACTACCTTCCGCATTATCCTGAAAAAATAGATGTTTTGGCTGGCATCTATATACATATTCCATTCTGTAAACATAAATGCCATTATTGCAACTTTTTTTCCCTGGCTTCAACGAAATATAGGAATGCATTTCTTGATGCTCTTTTAAAGGAAATTTCCCTGGAAAGATATTATCTGGGATCTTCCCAGGTTGATACGGTCTATTTTGGAGGTGGCACTCCGTCTCTTCTTGGGGCTTCCGGGATTCAAAAAATCTTTGATACTCTGGTTAAAAATTTTTCACTTTCCAGCCGGTCTGAGATTACCCTTGAGGCAAATCCTGATGATCTTAACAGGGCCTCCTTGATTGATTTTCATTCCATTGGGATTAACAGGCTCAGCATCGGTATCCAATCTTTTTTCGAAGAAGATCTTCGCGCACTTGATCGTATTCATAACGCATCTGCTACAAAACAATCAATACTTGATGCTAAAATTGCCGGATTCCAAAACTTATGCATTGACCTGATTTATGGAATTCCGGGATTGACACTCTCACGGTGGGATCATAACCTTGAAATCGCTTTTTCATTGGAAATTCCTCATATTTCTGCGTATTCCCTTACGGTTGAAGCAAATACAGCACTCTACCAACTTATCCTTCGTAAAAAGATCAATCCACCCGATGAGGAATCTTCAATCGACCAGTTTCGACTACTTATGCAAAAAATGAAAGCACATGATTACATACACTATGAGATTTCAAATTTCTGCAGGGATGGATTTTATTCAAAACATAACAGTAACTATTGGAAAGGGGTACCATATCTTGGTCTGGGACCATCAGCGCATTCCTTCAACGGGATTTCAAGAAAGTGGAATATATCCAATTTGACAAATTATATCCAAAATATCCAATCAGGTATTTCTGTTTCTGAAGAAGAAACTCTAACGACTTCACAGCGATTCAATGAATATATTATGACTTCCCTAAGAACAGTCTGGGGATGCAGTTCAAAAAAAATTATTGACGATTTCGGTTTTACGATTTACGATTCATTCAGAAAAGCCGCTTCGTTGAAAACCGATCAGGATTTATTGAAGGAAGTTGACGGTACTTATCTGCTCACCGAAAAAGGGAAATTATTTGCTGATGGAATTGCCTCGGACCTATTTATTATTGAATCTTAAAAATGTACACATAGGAAGACTCTTTCCCGACCTGTCCCTGAAACATATTTCCCCGATTTCTCTACCGGGAACGTCACCAAAATGACTCTTTACAAGATTATCTCCGATAATAGCAGAAAACCCCATTGAATAAAAACTTATAACAAAGAATCCGTGACCGGGCTCCAACAGCCTGCTGCATAATTCCGTTAATACATTGATACTATCCTGTAAGATCCATTTTTCTCCTTCCGGACCCCTTCCATATGCGGGTGGATCAAGAATGATACCCCGGTATAAGTTTCCCCGCTTAACCTCCCTTCTTGCAAATTTCAATGCATCTTCGACAACCCACCGGATATCCCGAAGCCCGGAGTTCTCCATCATTTCCTTTGCCCATGTAACAACCGTCTTCACCGAGTCAACATGAACAACATCGGCTCCCGCCGCCTTTGCCGCTAAAGATGCTCCTCCGGTGTATGCAAACAGATTTAAAACTTTAACTACCGACTGCCGGGTGCCGACAGCCGACTGATTTATACAATCGTAAATATAGTTCCAGTTATCCGCCTGTTCCGGAAAAACTCCGATATGTCCGAAAGAAGTAAGCCCCAGCCGGAATCTCAGCTTCATCCCTTTATGGTCGTATTGAATAATCCATTGATCGGGCATCGATTTTTTCCTGATCCATTCTCCCTGATCATAACCTTCCTGTTTACCCGGATCGACACCCTTTCTGCGCTTATACCTTGCATGTATAATACTTTCCCATTCTTCTTCCCTCATGGCTTTCTTCCACACTGCCTGCGGTTCCGGCCTTGCAAGTGTATAATTACCAAACCGTTCCAGCTTCTCCTGGTTTCCGGAATCAATCAATTCATAGTCTTTCCACTCTCCGGGATAGATTAACTTCATAACTATTCTTTAAAAATAATTTCAAAGTTAATTATTTCACCTTGACTGAATAAACAAGTCTGTTCCGGTGACTATTTAACACGGGACTTTTTGATTTGATCTCTTTTCCTTTTAGCCAACCACCAGGAAAAAAAACCAGTTATAATGATAAACAGTGATGCAAGTCCCACAATAGGAACAACCATGATGTAAAAATTACCGATAAGCGGTTCAAAAATACGACCGGTATGAATCTCAAGACTTGTATTCCATAAGGATATCGGACTGTTTGACACTATTTCAGTTGGCATTGAAGGAAACCGGTTTTGTCCGTTCAGAGCGAAAATCCCATGTGCATAATCAAAGATCAGTTCGGTGCTGTCGTTCAAATTAACATACCCCGAAACGGATACAGCTCCGAAAGGAGGCCCCGCTTCATTACTATGGCTATATGGCGTATTGGATATATAATCGAAAACTGCCTCATTTTCAGGATCCCAAACAAATATGCCGCTGAATGAACCGATGAGTATTTTATCTTTTTCTTTAACTTCCATTACATTTATTCCCATCACACTCACAGGTGGCTGAGGATCACAGGTATTGAGCGGATGCATAAAAGCCTTATCTGCGATGAATATTCCTTCATTCGTAGCCACTAAATATCGGTTGTTATACGGATCATAGCAAATATCCCGGAGCTTATCGAACCACGGATTGGAATTATCCAGTTCCGAGAAGGGTATCGGCTTAACCCGTGCCGTTGCAATTGGAATTAGCAATGGCGGCCTGAGAAACATTCCTGTAAAAGTTGTCAGAATCAAAAGAGGAATTGTCCAGGAACCCAAAAAATTATGCCAGTGTAGAGATCCCTTGTAGAAACGCTTAAGACGTGTCCTGGTTAAGGTGTTTTTTATTTTTTTCAAACGGTAAGGTATGATGAAATATATTATACCGGTTAAACAGATTATTATGAAAACAATCCCAATTGCATCAATAATCAGCTTTCCGGTCACTCCATAAATCTCACCGCTGTGCACCACCCAGAATGTCTTGAAAAGTCCTGTTTTCTTATCCCAGCCGGCTGGCGGTGGCATTGGTATGATCTTAAAATTATTCCGGCCCGAATTGATGGTTGTGTACATTAAAAATGAACGTGAGAGCACCATCAGACTGTCACCCTTTGAAAATACTTTTACAATTCTTTCTTTTTTGGTCGGGAGGTCAATTTCTTTCCAACTTTTGAGATCAGGATTATACCTGAAAAGTCCGAAAAGAGTCCCTGCATATAGTCCGAACCGTGGATTCCAATGGAGTGTATTGATCTTGCGGTTATCAATACCTTCAGGAAATCCATTATTCATTGAGGTAAAATTCCGGAGAACCGGATCTGTGATCCATACGCCGATGTTACCGTATAAAAGAAGACTGTCGCGACCGATACGCTCGGCTCCTTTGACAGCAGCCAGATTCCAGTTATTATACCGGTATATCTGTGGTAACCATTTTCTGTTTATATCGATCGGCGCCAGTAATTCCCTGTGATTCAAAATAATTCCGGAGATCGCAAAGAATAAAATAAACACAGTTAAAATCAGCCCCGGCCATTTATGGTATTTCCGAAAGAAACGAAGCATAACACCACTAAACAGTAAAATCGTGAAGTTGCGAACTTTTTTATTTTTCGGGTCCGCTACTTTTTCAGAAAATAGGTATGGAACATGCCGTCTGCCAGGGTTTCCGAATGAGTGCTAAAACCAGATCCCTTCATTTTTTCTATCATTGGAGAAGGTGGAAATGGCGTGATAATTTCATATATTTCACCGGAAATCAGGGTGGCAGCCTCTTGCTGTACACGTTCCAGAGGATGAATACCCTGTGCGAGCAAGGGTTGTGCATCAAGAGTTATTTTTATCCTGGTTTTGTCAAACCATTCTGGTCTATTCATATCTGTTTTTGATTTTAATTGTTTTTCATCATTTTTACGGTAGCTGAGCAGTCGCTTCTCTCCGGTCAGATTTCTGGATTCGGTAAGATCCTGAGAAACTTCCAATGTCCCGAGATAATCACCTTTTTCATTTCTCAAAGCAAAATATTCTATATGGATGAATTTCCCCTGCTTCTGTATCCAAAAAGGAGCGCTGTCAGCTTTACCGCTCTTAAAGTCATTAATAATCTGGTCAACTACATGAACGCTCGAAGGAGGGTGACACATGCGTACATCACGGCCAAGTATTGCGCGGGACCGGTCGAAAATACGTTCCTTACCTTGTGAGAAATACTTGACTTTGTCATTATTGTCTACAAATGTAATATCCACCGGGAGCGTGTTCAGGATAGCCAGCAATTCCTCGCTTGTAATCCTGCCGCTTGGAAGTATTACCGTTCCCTCTTTTGCTGATGTTTCTTCTTCAATTTCAACACCTTGCGGACTCCATACCACTTTCGGATCATACAGACAAAATCCAATTTCGTTGGTTTGTTTATAAATTTGGTACCAGTCGGCTTCAGTAAGCTTATCAAGGGTCATTGGGAAAAGAATCTCTTCTTCCTTCATGACCATATCGGTAATAGCTTTAGTCGCAGGTTTAAGATGCAGATCAATTTTATTCTGCATCATTTCCAGTGTAAAATCTCCGGGTATACTTAGGGAATTGATGGCATTTTTTAAAAGATCACGAGTTTCATCGTGCTTTCCCCACATTACTTTTGGCGGACCAGTGATTCCATATTTTTCAAGGAAGGGGAATAACAGGATTTCTTTGCGCCGGTAATGTTTGTCAACATCCATTAAACTATTGAAATGGGATTTCAATTTATTCAGGAAATTATCTTGATTTGGCCCGGTCATCTCTGCTTTAATATTGTAGAAAAGATCGGTTAAATCATTTACCACTTTCTCCAATGCCCTGTTCTCAGCTTTAAATGTATCGACCGGATGACCCGGTTCAACGATCTTAATTCCTGAAAGGTCTATATGCCCTTCCAGTGCTTCGGTATGAACGTCACAAAGCCGCAATACTTCGGCTTCGGGAAGCCCTTCATTGATGAGCTCCTGTTCAACTTCCACCACCTCGCCGTAAGGAATTTTCGCCATCATTTCGACAAGACGGGCCTTGACCATCTCGGGCGCTACTCCTTCATGGAGTTGCAGTATCATATGCTTCAGCAACTCTTTCCGGTTCCTGGAATTATTTATCAGTTCACTCATTTATCCCTTTATCATAGTTAATACCATTTTAAATTTCTTTGCAGCATTGACCGCATGAGGAACGCCAGCCGGCATAATAATAGTATCACCGGTTTTTAATGAAAATGGTTTTTCATTTATAACAATTTCTGCTTCCCCTTCTATAACCTGTACCATGGCATCAAAAGGGGCAGAATGAGTACTAAGCCTTTGATCCTTGTCGAAAGAGAATAACGTAACTGTTCCGGCGGGCCTGTCAATAATCCGTTTGCTTATGATCCCTTCTGAAGAATATTCCACCTTCTCAGGGAAACGGAAAACCAGTGAATGTTCAAAAATGCTCTTTTCCATAACTTAATATATTAATAAATCATTAATTTTCTCCAGTAATTCCACTTCCCGCTTCGTACGTTTCACGTTTTACTTTTTAATAATCGACCATCCTCCCTTAAGACCAAATACAAACCATGCCAAAGCAATCGATCCTACGGCAAACACGGTATCACCGATTATTCTTAACCAATGGAAAAATGTTATTGTTGAATCTTGCATGAAATCGGCAGAACGGGCATACCACATCCCGGTGCGGACACTGACCCATGTCTGAGCAAGCCCCACTGGTAACACACTGATGAGTACCATCAATAGTAAACCGATATTGATCGTCCAGAATGCAAACTTTAACCATTTATTATTCCATGATTTTTCAGGATTCATACTTTTTAATACGAATAACATAAGTCCTATTCCAAGCATTCCATAAACCCCGAAGAGCGCAGTGTGGCCATGAACGGGAGTTGTGTTGAGTCCCTGCATATAATACAGTGCGATCGGTGGATTAATCAGGAATCCGAAAATACCAGCCCCTAAAAGATTCCAGAAAGAAACCGAAAGGAAAAAGTAGATTGGCCATTTGTATTCCTTTACCCATTCCCTGCTTTTCGACAGTTTGAAATTGCCATACCCTTCAAATCCTATCATCACCAATGGAACTACTTCAAGCGCACTGAAGGTCGCTCCAAGTGCAAGAACAGCCGTCGGAGTACCTGTAAAATATAAATGATGGAAGGTACCTAAAATCCCTCCTGCAAGAAACACAATAGTTGAGAACAATACGCTTGACGTTGCAGTTGAAACACGGATGAGCCCCATTCTTACAAAAAGAAATGCAACTGCTACTGTTGCAAAAACTTCAAAAAAGCCTTCAACCCAAAGATGAACAACCCACCAGCGCCAGTATTCTGCAACAGCCAGGTGAGTCTGACGGCCCCACATCAATCCGGCACCATAAAACGCAGCAATTGCAATTGATGAAATCAGAAACATTGTAAGTAGTGAACGGTTCTCCGATTTAGCTTTAAGTGCAGGCATTAAACCCCTTACCATCAGAACCAGCCATATGATAAGTCCTGTGAAAAGAAACAACTGCCAGAATCTTCCGAGATCAACGTACTCATATCCCTGATGGCCAAGCCAGAAATTTGTAACCAATCCAAGCCGTTGCATAACGCCATACCATTGTCCTATCAAGGAACCAACGACAATTACAAGAAGGGCAAGAAAAAGAAAATTAACCCCTAAGGCCTGGAATTTCGGTTCTTTACCCGAAACGGCTGGGGCAAGATAAAGACCTGTGGCAAGCCAGGAAGTTGCGATCCAGAATATTGCAAGCTGTATATGCCAGGTTCGTGAAATCGAATAAGGTAGTATTCCGGATAACGTGAGACCATAAAAAGCCTGACCTTCAACACTATAATGTGCTGTTACTATTCCCATAATGATCTGAACAAGAATAAGTGCAGTAACAACCCAAAAATATTTTAAGGTCGCTTTCATGGAAGGGGTCTGGATTCCTCCCAGAAGAGGATCCTTTGACGGTAATTCCAGATCTGACAATCTTTCTTCTTTTCTTGTTGCATAAAACCACGCCATTAACCCTATTCCCGCAAGCAACATAATAACGCTGAAACCTGTCCAGAGAATGAGCGAACTGGTTGGCTTGTTCCCTACAAGATCCTCCGAAGGCCAGTTATTCGTAAATGAAATCTCACTGCCTGGTCGATTCGTTACACATGACCAGGAGGTCCAGAAAAAGAAGCAGTTCATTTTAGTCATCCTTTCAGGATCCTTGATTGTATTGAAAGGTATCGCATAAGCATCCCGAAGTTTTTCAAGATATGGATCGTCCATAAAAAGACCTGAATAATGAGCTCCAGTGGCCCTTATGGCCATTGCACGTAATGGGGAAACAATCAGTTTCCTGGTTGCCGGATCATAGGTGTTTGTGCGTAATTCCTTTTGTAATCTTATCTTCAGCATCGCCTGCTGTTCCGGACCAAGTTCAGAAAATGAAAGATGAAATGATGTATCGGCAAGCCAGTTAAGTATAAACTCCGATTCCCTGTGAAGCCAGTCGGCCGACCAGTCGGGTGCAACATAGGAACCATGTCCAAAAACGGTTCCGACTTCCTGCCCTCCAATAGATTGCCAGATATTCTGGCCATCCTTTATGTCCTGTCCTGTGAATAATACTTTTCCGTCTGTGGTTACAACTTCTTCCGGAATTGGTGGCGCTTTCCTGTAAATTTCACGCCCGAAGAATAACAACACAGCAAATGAAACTGCCATTACGACAATAAATCCAAACCAAAGTTTATGTGTTTTCATACGCATTTTTTTAATTTTTTAACTTTTTTTGCTTGCTATTTAATAATTTAACGACTTCCTGACTATGTCCATTCCTCCTCCAGAACTTCTCCATGAATGCTGATAAAAATTTGCTTTATAGGAATGTTTCTTCCCGCCTCTTCTCTGGCCATCTTTGCCATCTGCAACAATCCACTGCAACAGGGGACTTCCATCATTATTGCATTCAAGGAATTGATTTTAGATAATGCTATCATGTCTGAAAGTTTTTCAATGTAAGATTCCTTATTGGAATCAAGTTTCGGACATGCAATTGCCAGTGATTTCCCATTTAAAAATCTGGCATGAAAGTTTCCCATTGCGAAGGCGGCGCAATCGGCTGCAAGCACCACATCGGCATTTTTAAAAAAAGGTGCCTGAGGATTCAACAAATGCAATTGAACCGGCCATTGTCTCAACTCAGATTGAATTTCTAAGGGCTTACCTGATATTGAATCGTCTGATATTTGTTTTTTTTGAGAGTCATCCCGGAAATCCTTTGTCAGGGAACCGGGACAACCAAATCCACTGTTCTGTTTGAATGATTTTTCATCTATTTTCATATCAATATTGTTGTTTGTTAAATATTTGATTGCCTCATTTAAAAATTCTTGTTCATTATGTGTACGTAAATGATCAAGATGTGCCAGAACTGTACTTTTACCTTTGGTAACTAAAGTTGCTATCACTTTACTTTCATTATAAGGTTCCGCTTCCCTTTCAATAATTTCTATTGCGCCTTCCGGACAATGACCAAGACAGGCGCCAAGCCCGTCACAAAAAAGATCACTGATCAGTCGTGCCTTTCCGTCAATGATCCGTAGCGCACCTTCATGGCATGTTGGTAAGCATTGCCCGCAACCATTGCATTTTTCTTCGTCAATCTGTATAATATTTCTTTTCAAAGTTACTGCTTATAGTATTATTGTGTAATCTGGTATTGAATTGCCTGTTTATTGATAAAAAAATTATAAATAATCTTTTAACGATTGCTCCTGCAAAAATTTTTTAAACTCAATGGTTAGCTTGTTAACTACATTCCCCATTACACACTTTTCAAAAGTGCAAATCTCGTTAGCTAACGGACAATCAGTAATTTCAATTGTCCCTTCGATCGATTCATAAATAGTGAGCAAATTTATTGCCTGTGGATCTTTTTTGAGCGAAAAGCCTCCTGAAGGACCCCGAACCGATTTCAACATGTCATTTTTTACCAGCCGCTGCAATACCTTTGAAATATGATTTTTTGAAAATCCGGTGAGCTCGGCTATCTTAACGGCATTAATCCCGTTTTTAGAACGGGCAATTATAACCATACTGTGAATGGCTATTGATGCTGCTTCCGACATTGCAAAAATCTTGCTCACGTTTATTTAGGTATTTGAATACGCAAATGTATGAATTATTTTTTATCCTCCAAATAAAAACAAAAAAAAATTTATACTTTTGAGGAAAATCATTGTAAATCAGCAATAAAAAGTTAATATTATTTAAACAGTATCTTTCAAAATATTAGGTTGCTTATGACGAAAATGATTCTAAGCCTGCAAAATCCTCTCATTAAAAATATACTCCTGCTTCAGGAAAAACCACGGGAACGGAAAAAACAGAATCTGTTTATAATCGAAGGATACCGTGAAATCAGGTTAGCCATCCGCTCGGGATATAATATAACCACGCTTTTACATTGCCCTGAACTGACTACAAATTCAGAGGTCGTGGATTTGGTGAGCGATGGATTTTCTGGTGATTCGATCACATGTTCTCTTGGGGTATTTAACCGGGTAGCCTACCGGAAAAACACCGGGGGGATAATTGCCCTGTCCAGGCAAAAATGGCTTTTATTCGAACAACTTAAATTAAGTGAATCACCCTGTTTATTGGTTTTGGAATCAGTTGAAAAACCTGGAAATCTTGGTGCAATTTTACGTACCGCCGATGCTGCCGGTTTAGATGCTGTAATAATTTGCGACCCTGCAACCGATGTTTTTAATCCAAATGCCGTTCGTTCAAGCATTGGCTGTATCTTTACTGTACCGTTGGTAACAGTTTCATCATCTGATACTATAAAATGGTTGCATTCCCTTAAAATAAAAATTTTCGGAACTGCCTTGACTGCCGAGAAGTTCTATCACGAAACTGACTTAAGTCAACCATGTGCTATTGTTATGGGATCAGAGGCATCAGGTCTTAGCTCATTATGGTTGAAAGAGGCTGATGATCTTATTAAAATCCCTATGAGAGGTAAGATCGATTCTATGAATGTCGCGGCTTCCGCAGCGATTGTAGTGTTTGAAGCAATGCGGCAACGGAATTTTTCCTGATACTATTTGTATTTTTCATTTTCAGGCTTTAATACTAAAAAACTCTTGGGCATTTTACTTTTAAATTCTGCATTTCTACCTGTCACCGGATGTGGAAAAGAAAGATAAAATGCATGTAATCTTATCCTCCGCTCAAACCGGTCATCTGCACCATAGCGACGATCACCTACAACCGGACAACCCATCTCTGACAAATGCACTCTGATCTGATTTTTCCTGCCTGTTTCCAACTGGACCTCAAGCAGAGTGAAATGATCAGTTTTATCAAGGATTTTGTAATGGGTAATAGCAAGTTTTGCTCCTTCCTGATGTCTGACAGAAATAACTTTCTGCCCTTTACCGTCTGCCAGCCAGGTCTTGATTGTTCCGGTTTGTTCCCGGGGATGTCCCTCTACCAGGGCATAATACAATTTTTTTGACTGCTTCCAGTTTTCTTTCAGCTTTTGCTGAATTTTTTCTGATTTTGCAAATACAACCAATCCCGATACCTCCCTGTCGAGCCTGTGAACAATAAAAATACGTTCTTTCCCTTTTGATCTCTCGCTGATATAGTTTAGAATGATTTTATAAAAGGAAGTTCCTCCAGCCCCTTGTTCACCTATGGTAAGAATTCCTGGGGGTTTTTCTGCAACCAGGATTCCCTCATCTTCAAAAAGAACAGGGAAGGGTGCTTTTATTTTTGTCTGAGATTTTTTTCGCTTTGTGTATTCAACCGTATCACCACTTATTATAATCGCCGTCGGGTTAGTAACCATTTTTCCGTTAACCTTGATGCACCCGTGTGAGATTAGGTTTTTCACACTGGTTTTCGAAGCATCACGGAACTCTTGAAGTAAAATCCCGGCCAACGAACCTTCCTGTTTTACTATTTTTTTCATTTTAACTTGACTTTCATAAGCACCGGGTTGTGATCTGAGTTTGCGAAATTTGCGGTGATAGTCTTGACCGACTGAAATTCAACATTTGGAGATATCACAAAAAAATCAATGATTGTGGTCTTTGTTTTCCCTTTTTCGTAAGGAATATTAACATCTCTGTTGGTCGGTGCCATTGTGTCAAAAACAAACTTCCAGCCAGGTAAAAAGGTATCATCAACTGGTGGTTCAACATACTTCACAATGTCGCCGGTTTCAATTTTCTCAGGAGCGAAATTTCTTGGATTGTTGTTCCAATCGCCTCCGGCTATAACATAGTTTCCCCTGGAAAATTCATTGGTAATGAACTCATGGAGTTTTAAAAATTCCGATTTTCTTAACTCACCTTTATTATCATAAGTAGAATTATGGGTGTTGATGACTACTAGCTGTTTCCCTTCTGTCAGATTGAATCTCACTACCAGGAAACATCTCTTGAGTAAGAATAACCGTTTAGGCCATGAAAAATCTTCAGTAAATGAAATTCTTTCGGCGCTCACCGGAGAATATTTACTGATTGTCGCTAACCCGGATACTACCCTTCCCATTGGATCGATAATCGGAAATGGAACATACTTGCAATCATAATTCTTGGCAAAGACGGAACAGAACGCAGGGATTTGATTAAGTATTCCTGACTCTTCATCTATATAATGACTACGCTTGGCTCTGACATCTATTTCCTGGACAAACAGGAAATCTGCCATATCATTATTCCTGATCATCTGTTGTATCCCTTGAGAATAGCCAATAAACTCTGCCTTGTCAGGTTTAACTCTTTCCCCTCCCTCATAAAAGAAATCCATTTTATTCCCAAGTCCGCCATAACCAATGTTCCAGGTAAAAAATGTCAATTCTTTCTGCCCTCTGGGAAATTCTTTCCCTTTCCCTTTTATTGCTAATTTCTCCGTAGCCGGAGGGTGGTATTCGGTTATCATGAGAAATAATAAAAATCCTGACAAAATCAACACTATTATAAGTACTGTGAAGCAAAGCACTTTTGTGACAGGTATCAGGGATTTACGCATTATACCTACAAAAATCGAAAAGTACACATTTTTTTTTAATTTTACCCGGTATAATAAACATATACGCGACTGATGCCTCTTCTTGGTTCACTTATTAAAAAAGCGTATGAACTGCGGCAATTCCCGATAGATATTAAAACCATAAATCCCTTTCAGGAACAAAAAAGAGTACTGAAAAAATTATTGATCAAGGCTCAGGATACGGCGTTCGGAGAGTATTATAAATTTGCGGAAATTTTGGAATCTGAGGATTTTGTTCAGCTTTTTTCTGAAAAAATTCCAATTCATGATTACAGCTCAATGTTTAAAAATTGGTGGTACCGGAGTTTGAACGGTGAAGCTTATGTTTCCTGGCCGGGCAGGATTAAATATTTTGCCTTGACTTCGGGCACCTCCGAATCATCTTCCAAACACATTCCCGTCACTGCCGAAATGTTGCAGGCAATACAAAAAGCCAGTATAAGGCAACTGATATCTACAACAAAATATGATTTTCCTGACGAATTCTATGAAAAAGGTATTCTTATGATTGGAGGGAGCACCCACCTTCGGTACAATGGAACCTACTATGTTGGGGATCTGTCAGGAATAACCGCCAGTAATATACCTTTTTGGTTTCAGCATTTCTATAAACCAGGTAAACGGATTTCAAGGGAACAGGAGTGGCCTGTCAAGCTAAATGAAATTATAAGAAATGCCATTGAATGGGATATAGGGGTTGTTGTAGGTGTCCCTGCATGGATTCAGATTATAATGGAAAAGATTATCGCATTTTATAATGCTGATAATATTCATGATGTATGGCCGAATCTTTCGGCTTATGTCCATAGTGGAGTCTCTTTTGAACCATACGTAAACAGCTTTGAACATCTTTTAGGCCGTTCTATTGTTTATAATGAATCGTACCTCGCATCAGAAGGATACATTGCATATCAGAAACCCGGAAGTAAAAATGTAATGGAGATGATTCTCGATAATGGTATATTCTATGAATTTATTCCTTTTAATGACCATAACTTCGACCTGGAGGGAAACCTGTTGCCAAACCCAGAAGTTGTTACAATTGATCAGGTGAAACAGGGTGTGGAATACGCCCTGCTCATGTCTACATGTGCAGGAGCCTGGCGCTATCTGATCGGAGATGTGATAAAATTTACATCCCCGGAACGGTCCGAAATTGTTTTGACTGGCCGTACAAAACATTTTCTTAGCCTTTGTGGGGAACATCTTTCACAGGATAATATGAACCGTGCAATAAAATTGCTTCAGGACGAGTTCAACATCAAGATCAATGAATATACTGTCATGGGAATCCGCTTCGGCAGCCTGTTTGCACATAAGTGGTACCTTGGCACAAACGATTCAATCAATCCAGAATTGGCAGCACATAAAATAGATGAGTATCTAAAGATACTTAATGACGATTACCGGGTCGAACGGCTTGAGGCAATACTTGATGTTTCAGTAGAAATTTTACCTTTGCATGTGTTTTATGACTGGATGAGAATCCTGGGGAAAGAAGGCGGTGCCCATAAATTTCCCCGGGTACTTAAGAAGGATCAGATAGAAAAATGGGAAACACATATCAGGTCTTGTCTTGTCCATAAATCCTAGATCAAACGAATGCTTCATCCTCTTTTTGAAGGATTAATTTTAGGACTCACCGTTGCTATAACACTGGGCCCCGCGCTGTTTGCACTTCTGCAAACAAGTATCAAGCATGGGATCAAAATAGGGATCTTTTTGGCGCTCGGGATATTCTCAAGTGATCTTGCCTTGGTCGTCGGCTGTTACTTTGGGGCCTCAAGGATCGTAACAGACATTAGATATCATTTGGTTCTTGGAATTCTTGGCGGCATCGTGATGACAGGGTTTGGAATATATACTTTCTTTAAAAAAGTTCCCCGGACTGAGCAGATTGAACCTATCAATGAGATTAAAGTAAAAAAAACCGGGTTATTTCCCTACTTTTTTAAAGGCTTTCTTCTCAATATAGCAAATCCCTTTCTTTGGGTTTTCTGGATAACCTCTGTCCTTGCAATCAATTCAATTTATGGTGGTGACCGCAAAGCTGTAAGTACTTTCTTTATTGGTACTCTTTCCATGATTTTAGCAACCGATATACTTAAATGTTACCTTGCTAATAAAATAAAAATTCTTGGAAATCCCTTGGTAAAACTTTGGATCGGAAGAATGGTTGGATTGTTATTTATAATCTTCGGGGCTTTTATAATGGCAGGATCCCTTCTTGAGTATTTCAGGGGCATCTCCTTTAAAATGCCATGAAATTTCCGGATACTGAAAATCAGATTGATTTTATTAACTGTTCGAAATCTGCTTTGAAATTTGTTCCAACCGGAATCATTTTATCCTTGATCTTTACATGGTTCCCTTCAATAACTTCGATTTTTGCCAGGGAAATAATATATGATTTATGAATCCGGGGAAATTGTTTCGGTGACAGAAGATTTTCAATGTTCTTTAAAGATTGATAACTCACAATCATTTTATCCTGTAGATAAATTTTAACATAATCTCCTAACGCTTCAATGTATAAAATTTCCTTTCGATGTATTTTAAAGGTTTTTTTGCTGGATTTTATGAAAATAAAATCCTCCCCGGTGAATTCGGATTCATTTATTTGATTAGTGGTTCTTCGGTTTCCAAGGATCCCTTCAGCCTTCTGAACTGCTTTTAGAAACCTTTCAAATGAAAAAGGTTTCATAAGGTAATCCACAACATCAAGCTCAAATCCCTGTACCGCATATTCGGCATATGCTGTTGTGATAATGACTGCCGGAGGATTTTTTAACGATTTTAAAAATTCAACACCTGTAAGCTTCGGCATATTGATATCCAGAAATATTATATCAATCCACTGATTGTGTAAAATCTCGAAAGCCTCAATGGCATTATTACATTTACAAACAATCTCAAAATGGGAAACTTGTTCCGAATATCGTTCAATAACTCTCTGGGCTAAAGGTTCATCATCAATTATCAAACATTTTATATTCATTAACTAAACCGTTTATTGTAAAAAGATTGTAAGATCAATTCCGTATGTTTGAATCGTTTCTCTTTTCTCAAATTTGTGATTCCCCGGATATATTAAATTTAACCGCTTAATGACATTCTGAAGACCTATTCCAGGAGTTTGTGATTTCTGTTCAGGAATTTCAGTTTCTTTGGTGTTTTCAATATTAAAATATATTCTGTCTGTTCTGCTGATATCAAAAACTATTAAAATACATGGATTTAATTCTCTCTGCTTGGAACAGTGTTTAAACGCATTTTCCACAAATGTAATAAACAAAAGTGGAGCTATTTTAAGCTCGGTATTGTTTCCTTTAACCACAAAATCGACCTTTAAAAAATCGCCGATGCGCAGGTTTTCAAGATATACGTAATTTTTTATGAATTCCAGTTGTTTGCCAATCGGCTCAAAATCCTCTTTGGCTTCATATATCACATACCGCATTAATTCCGATAATTTCAGTATCAGTTCCGGAGCCTTTTCCGATTTGTCGATGGTGAGTGAATAAAGGCTGTTAAGTGTATTGAAAAAAAAATGTGGATTTATCTGGGCCTTGAGAACTTTTAACTCCGCCTCCATCTGTTGCTGTTCAACTTCTTTTATTTTTAATTCTATATCCTGCAATGTTAATGAATCGCGGACAAATTTTAGCAACGACGACATTATAAGAAATATTAATACAAGAATAAATTCAGCAATTGCTTCTGTTATGAAATTGGGATGGCCATTCCCTTCAATTAAAACAGAGATGTAATAGTTTAATATAATGAATAGCAAAATGTTCACTGTTTGAAATAGCGAAAACAGAATAAAATTCTTCCTTCTGAAAAAAACCGGAAGAAGCCATAAAAGGTTAATATATACAGAAACCGCAAGGAGGAAGATTGTAACCATGATGTTAATTGCAGTCTTAAGGTCAATATCATGAAAGCTGAAATCACGGGTGTAAAATAATACGACTGTAAATAAAATAATACTGAAAAGCCAGAAGAGAATATGCTGCAAGATTATATGGTATTTGACCTTACTCATAATTACCCGGATCTTTATTGGCATTTTCTCGCAAAGTTGGAAAATGATTCTTGATTTGTCAATCTTTTTTGATATTCCAATGAAAATTCCGGGTGAATACAATGTTTTTCCTGCTTTGTTAAATCTGTTTTATCCGATCAAATCATTGGATCATCGAGAATATTCATGGATTATCAAAAAAAACTCAGCAGTTATCAATTTGTCCGTAATATTGCAGCACTAAACAATTTTAATCCATTTATCATAAAATTCCACCAAAATGAAAAAACTAATATTGGTGATACTCTTAATTGTATTGCCCTTTACATGCCCGTTAGCGAATAATCCACCCGATGAGGGAATGTGGCTGCCATTGCTAATTGAAAGATTGAATTATGTCGATATGCAAAAGATGGGACTTCATCTTACTCCGCAGGAACTATATGACATAAACAATTCTTCCCTGAAAGACGCTATAGTTGGTCTTTCCTCTAATGGTGCAGGTTCTGGTGGTTTTTTTTGCACAGCAGAAGTAGTATCTGCTCAGGGACTGATTTTCACTAACCATCATTGTGGTTATGGTTCCTTACAGAATCATAGTAGTCCCGAACACGATTACCTTACTAATGGTTTCTGGGCAAAATCTAATAGTGAGGAGCTTCCTAATGAAGCAATGTGTGCATCTTTTCTTATCAGGATTGAGAATGTTACTGATTCAATTATCCCTTTGATTGGCGACACATTGAATGAAACAGGAAGGGCTGCAATCGTAAAGGAGGTTTCTGCAAGAATTAAAAAAAGAGCCGAAGAGAACGGGAATTTTGAAGCATCAGTCAGGGCTTTTTACGGTGGTAACGAATACTACCTTTTCGTTTTTAAAACTTACAGAGATGTCCGGCTTGTCGGTGCTCCCCCTTCTTCAATCGGAAAGTTTGGCGGTGATACTGATAACTGGATGTGGCCGCGCCATACAGGCGATTTTACGATCTTCCGCATTTATGGTGATTCTGTGGGAAATCCTGCGGAATATTCTGATAAAAATATTCCAATACATCCAAAATATCACCTTCCGATAAGTATTAAAGGAATCAAGAAAAATGATTTTGCAATGGTCTGGGGATTTCCGGGGAACACCAGCCGTTATCTTACATCCTATGGAGTTGAGTATAACATGAATGTGTTTTATCCTGTATATATAAAGATCTTCGGTAAACAACTTGAGGTCATGAAAGAAAGAATGGATGCTGATAATGCAGTAAAAATTGACTATGCCGAGAATTATGCAAATATTGCTAACACCAGGAAGAATTTTATCGGTCAATCAAAAATGTTGAAGAAAAACAATGTGGAAGAAAAAAAGAAAGCTATCGAAGACCTTTATATCAGCTGGTACAGTAAAGATCCTGCCCTTCAAAAGAAATACGGGAAAGTATTAACCGATCTCTCTTCAAACTATTCTACTATGACAAAGTTGGCGACTCCGTATTTTTATGCTGCTATGGGAGGGATGCGTCTTGATATTGTCCGGCTGGCATCCAGATTCGGACAATTGCAGAATGCTCTTGAAAAGAAAAATAAGGATGCTCTTAAAGTAGTTCAGGAAGAATTAAAGGGAATGGTAAAGGAACATTTCAGGGAAAATGATCAGGCTCTCGAAAAGAAAACACTGGCTGAAATACTCAGGTTATATGCCTCTGAAGTTAGGAAAGCTGATCTTCCATCAATTTTTGAACTTATTGAAAAAGATTATAATAATGATTTTAATGCTTTTGCTGAGGCAGTTTATAACAAATCCGTCTTCGCTACAGAGGTCTCTGCCGATGACTTTATTGACAATCCAAAGTTGAAAGTGTTTAAAAAAGACCTTGGTTGGCAATTATATAAATCTTTTAATGCTGCACAAGGCAAATACTCTGCTGTTTTTGGAACAGCCAGGACGGGGAATGCAGTCGCAAACCGATTGTTCATTGAAGGTCTGAGAGAGATGAATCCAGCTTTAGTTAGATATCCGGATGCAAATTCTACTTTGCGCATGACTTATGGTGAAGTCCTTGATTATTTTCCTGCTGATGCAGTTGAGTATAATTATTTTACTACCCTTAAAGGGGTAATGCAAAAAGAAGATCCTGGAAATGAGGAGTTTATTGTTGAAAAGAAATTAAAGGATCTGTATAAAGCAAAAGATTATGGCCCTTATGGCGAGAATGGTGAAATGGTTGTATGCTTTCTCACCACGAACGACATAACCGGAGGAAACTCAGGCAGCCCGGTTATTAATGGTGACGGACAATTGATCGGACTCGCTTTCGACGGGAACTGGGAAGCAATGAGCGGTGACATTATGTTTGAACCTGAACTTCAGCGTTGTATCAACGTTGATATCAGATATGTATTATTCATCATTGATAAGTTTGCCGGTGCAACGAACCTTATAAAAGAATTGACCCTGGTTAAATAACCTCAATTCTTTTAATCAATGATGAACTGATATTTGTTACTTTCTTAAATGAACTAACCTGCTGAAGGTATTGTTTTGGATTTTGTTGAAACAACCCAGTAAATAGTTGCAAATGCCAGGCTGATCCAGATAGCGGCTGGTATGATCCCTATAATAAGACATATCAGACCCAGGATGGCAATGAAAAAACTTGTTATACCCAGCCAGAAAACTGTCCACCCAAATCCCTTTGTCATCTCCCAGCTTTTTCGTACTGCAGCTACTGCCTCCATTTTTTCGTCAATGACAAGGTATGGAACAAAAACTAATTTACATGCGAAAATGATCCCCGGGACGATCAGTAAAATTATACCGGCGCCAATTATAAGCCCGACTAAAATAGCTGATACAATGATATTTTTAAAAGACTGAAAGGCAAAGAACATATCGGTGACCTTAAATGTCTCTCCACGGACAGCTTTCAGAAAGACCCAGCGATAGCCATAACTTACGGGAAGAAGAACTATTATTCCATATACGACTGAAAACAAACTATAAAAACCAAATTCAAAAGGATGTGACTCGTGGTTGAAAACATTATTGAAGGAAACAGGAAGTGAAACAAGGATTTGAAGGAAGAAAACAAGTAAAAGCTCGGGAAAATACTTTTTCAGTGTCCCCCAGCCATGCTTGAAAAGACTTGATACTTTTGCTTCTGGTAACGACGTTGGCTGAATAACATTTTGTTCGTTCATGTTTTTTTGTTTAAATGAAAATTACGGTTAACAGAATGTCCGGTGTAAAATAACAGCCAAATTAATATTTTTTTTCTATTATTACCTGTAAACCGTTCGCCCGAAAAATTTGTTATTTCACCTTTTATCGCTCAATTTTTAGTAAGTTTCCGAATAAATCTTTATCCTTGTTGATTCTTTCCCCGTTACCATAAACGCAGAATGCTTTCTTGCTAAGGATATCTTTTACAAGTTGTGCAAAATCCCGTATGTTTTGTTGAGTCGTTGAGAGAACTGCTTCTCTATCGGCTTGAAGTGCTTCAGGTTTTCTTTTATTGAGGAAATATGATACTGCAAGATCTCCTCTCTCTGATGGAGTCAATGGACTGTCCATTTTTGATATTGTCCCGATTATATACCTGGTCATTGCTTTTTTATCTGCATTGAAGGCTGAGAGATATTCGGCTGTACTTTCATAATTATTTAATGTCTCTTTCAGATTGGGATCACGATATGAATTAAATGTTGCAATTCCGCTAATGGAGAAAGAACTCCATCCACCATATGCTCCTCCTATTACACGGATCCTGTGCTGTAGCCAATCTGTTGAAAGGATCTGGCTTAGAACGCGCATTTGCGGATTCCATTTATAACCAAGTTTCTTATAATCATATCCTTCAATGATATACTGAACTTTAGAGGCAGTAAGGATTCCTTCCTGCTTGTTTTGAAGGTTGAATGACCAGTCATAAAACTTATTCACTCCCTCAGGTAAAGAATGTGCTAAAATATCGATGTCTCCTGAAACCAAATTAAAGTCGTCACCACTGCAAGTTGTGGCTGCAATCAGATTTTTTCTTGTAAAAAGTACTGATGCGACTTTTGAGAGAGTTTCACTGACTGCTATTCCGTTTTTATTAAAATTCTTTACCAGGTCCGTTATAAACCAATAAAAATCAATACCTCTGGTTATTTCATTGAACATGCCCTGATTGCTGAAATATGAAGGTAACCTCCTGCTTGCAACTGTATATCCGTTACCTTTTATCTCCATATCTAACTGAGATTGTATTCGTATCAAAAGTGTTTTCAACCTTTTTAAGTCAGAAAAATCCGTTTTCATCAGGATTTCAGAGTTGAGTTCGAACATTTTCCTGATTTTATTGTTCATTGCTTTTGAGGTAATTACGAATTTTGGAATCATCCTGTTGTCATCCATTTCCTCCGTATAGGTCTTCAGTGATGTATAAAATCCACCTGTATGGCGGTTTAACTGCTGATTTAACTCCCCAAAAGAATGCATCTCAGTATCCAGAAGTCCGATTACATTTGACAATAAAGATGAATACTGTATCAGCTCCTGCGGAAGTACTCTCATATCAAAAAGAAGACTAGAATAAACAACTTCGTTGGTAAATTCTTCATGATGCAATATGAGAAACGGTTTTAATTTAATTTCATCGACAGAATAATAAGTTGCATTGGGATTTATATCTTCAATTTCTAACATCGGAATTGTGGCAAGTGCTTCAGGATTATCTTCCCGTTTCTGATACTCGATCAACTCCTCGGTGTCTCGTACCAAAGCAGCAATCTCAGTATCACTGAGTTTTTCTTTATATGATTTAAGTTCATTTTCAACGACTGTGTTTCTTTCCTTTTCCAATCCAGATTTTGGTTCAAGCGAAAGTAATAGTGAATGTGGATTGTTAAGGAAATATCTTATAATAAGATCTTCAAGAAATCTGCTTGTCAGGGCCGTTTTAACTTCTGCCAACGGACCCTCATACTCTAATCCTGAAAAAGGATCGTCTGCAAACATCCAACCGGAGAGTAACTGATTGATATAGCTTAATCCTTTTTGTGCATCATTACCTTCTCTGAGCTGAAACTCTTTACGGTTTATTACTCCTTCCACCTCTTGTTTATCTAATCCCTTTTTAACAGTTTCTATCATTGTTTTAAATACCAGATCATGAAATTTTCTCTTATCACTTGACCTTGCATTCTGTACAAGTATCTGGACTACATTTTGCTTGAGATTGCTTGACGAGGCAATGATATCCTGTCCGATCCCTGCTTTTTGTAATGCAAGGCGGACAGGGGCGGACTCCTGGTTGACAAGGACCTCACACAAAACATCGAGAGCCATGTTAAGAGTGTTGTCGGTATTGTGACCGGCAACCCAATTTAATGTAAGAAAAGTCTGCCCCTCTGTACCTGATCCTTCCATGACCGGATAATTGCTTACAATTTCCTTCATGGTAGTGAATGGTTTCTGATCTACAATAGTGCTTTTGTCGCTCTCTTTAGAATATTTGGAAAGGTACATCGAGTCAATGAATTTTAACTCTTTTTCAAGATTTGAATCCCCATAAAGAAATATATAAGAGTTTTCCGGTTGGTAAAATTTTTTGTGGAAGTCAATAAACATCCCTTGCGTCACTGAAGGAATCGCAGAAGGGTATCCTCCGGATTCATAACTATAACTGTTTTCTGGAAAAAGATTTTTAAAAACCAGGTACCATAACTCCCTTGAAGGATTGGAGAATGATCCTTTCATTTCATTATAAACCACTCCTACATATACTATCTGGCTGTTTTTATCCGAAAGCTCATAATGCCATCCTTCCTGTTTTAATATTCGTGGATCCCTGTAAATTAACGGATTGAAGACGGCATCAAGATAAACATGCATTAGATTGAAATAATCTTTTTCATTCATGCTTGCCACCGGATACATTGTGAAATCTTTTGAAGTGAAGGCGTTTATGAATGTACTCAGAGATCCTTTGAGGAGGATATCAAACGGACTTTTGACCGGGAAATTTGTAGACCCGTTTAGTACAGCGTGTTCCATGATATGTGGTATACCATTATCCGATTCGGGAAAGGTACTGAATGTTATGCTGAAAGTCTTGTTTGGATCATTGGTTGCAATTTTAAAAAGTTTCGCGCCACTACTGATATGTTCAAGATAGTAACATTGTGCGTTTACTTCTCTGACAAACCGGCTTTCGATCAACCTGAAACCATGATAATCTGGGTTCTTTTTGTATAATTTAGAATTTGAGGTGTTCATTTCAACTAAGAATTTTTTTTATGACAATAATATATTAATTGAAATAGATTTGAAAATATTTTTTAAAAATCAAATTTCATCGATCCTATTTAAAGAGTTGGCGAGTAAAAAGTCTTATCAAACGATTAGTCTCCATTGTATTAGGATTATCGTTTATTCTTTTTGTAATTTGCCTTCAAATTTAAGCTGAGTTTTTCAATGAAGGTAAAATCAAAAATATTTGTCCATTTTTTCTTTTGGATATATATTATTAATCAGGTGCTTTTCCCGTACTATGTGGAAAAAAGTGTGGATGAAAATTATTACTTTGAGATCATTCTATATGTTCTTGTTTCGATGATAACCTTCTATTCTGTCTATCTCTCAGTCCCATTTTTGTTTTCACTTAAAAATAAATTCATAAGCATCTTGCTGGGTATTGTTTTACTGGGAATCCTGGTTCCGGTAAGGGTTGGTTTGGAATTCTTATCCTGGAAGTATCTATCTGCCACTTCACAACAAATGGTCATCAACAATTCTTGGTGGTTTAATTCTTTACGACTTGTCATCATCATCAGTATCTACGCATTTCTTATCCGGCTTGCTATTGGCTGGTTTGAGACTCAGAAGGTAAAATCAGAACTACTGCTTCAGAATCAAACTAGCGAACTCGCTTTGCTAAGATCTCAGGTGAATCCTCATTTTCTGTTTAATACCCTCAATAATATCTATTCCCTCGTCTATAAGAAATCTGATGATGCTCCTGCTGCAGTAATGAAAATGTCGGCCATAATGAGGTATATGTTATATGATGCCACAACTGATAAGGTTTTACTTGAGAAAGAGATTGAGTATTTAAAGAGCTTTATTGAACTTCAGCAATTACGCTTTCGGCAAAAGGATTTTGTAGCCCTGAAAATCCAGGGTACGATCGAAGGCCGCACTATTGCTCCGATGTTATTGATCCCCTTTGTTGAAAATGCATTCAAACATGGGAATAAGAATATAACCCCACCGGGAATTATCATTGATCTGAATATAGGTCCTGATCAGATCTTTTTCGAAATTAGCAACTTCCTGCGCAAACATTCTGAGCCATCACGGGATAAAACAAAAGGTATCGGGCTGTATAATGTCCGCCGCCGGCTTGAGTTACTTTTCCCTGGGAAACACACCCTCGATATTGTGGAAAACCAAGATATGTATATGGTTAAATTAATCATTGATCAGAAATGAAAATAAATTGTATAGCAATTGATGATGAACCTCTGGCTCTTGATATAATCCGTGATTATGCTGCAAAGGTCCCATTTTTGAATTTAATTAAAACTTTTGATAACGCCATTGAATCCTTGGATTTTATCAGGGACCATGCAGTTGATATGCTTTTTCTGGATATACAGATGGAAGATTTAACGGGTATTCAGCTCTTAAATGCTCTTAAATACAAACCTTATGTTATTTTCACTACTGCATACGATGAATATGCAGTACAGGGTTTCGAGCTTGATGTTGTTGATTATATGCTTAAGCCAATCTCCTTCGAACGCTTTATTAAAGGGATTGATAAAGTTTATGAACGTATGCAAAATGAATCGAAGAAAACGGGAAAAACGGAGAACCTTCCGATTTCTTTAGAACAAAAAGGGGAATTCTTTTTTGTCAAAACCGAGACCCGAATGGAAAAGGTGTTTTATGCAGATGTATTGTATATTGAAGGAATGGGTGATTACTGGCGTATCGTTACTCCTGTTAAACGTATAATGAGCCTGATGAATGCAAAAAGGATTGAAGAGATCCTCCCTTCTACTCAGTTTTTTCGCGTTCATAAATCCTTTTATATTGCGCTCGATAAAATTGATTCAATCGAAAGGAACAGGATAAAAATCGGAGATAAATATATACCGGTCAGCGAAACTTATCATAAATCTTTTTTTGATTTAATCGAGAGAAGAAAATTAGCCTGAGATTTTCAACTTAAAGTTCTGTTCACTTTACCAGGTCATAGTCCATCTGTTTCCTCGAGAGATCAATACGTTTGACTCTAATTCTCACCTTGTCCCCAAGTTTTAATCGGTCTCCGTACCGTTGACCAATCACCTGGAAATTTTCTTCATCGAGATAATAAAAATCGTCATCAAGGTCCCTTAGCCGGATCATCCCTTCACACTTGGTTCCAATTATTTCCACAAATATTCCCCACTTGCTTACTCCCGATATCAATCCATCAAACTCCTGTCCTATTTTGTCCAGCATGTATTCTGCCTGCTTATACTTCACCGACATTCGCTCTGCATCGGTTGCCCTTCGTTCCATTTCAGAAGAATGATCACACTTCGGTTCATACTCTTCTTTCAAAACCGATGGTGCCCCATTTAGGTACGCATAAAGTAACCGGTGAACCATCAAATCTGGATACCTGCGGATCGGAGAAGTAAAATGAGTGTAATATGGAAAGGCAAGACCATAATGACCTATATTTTCTGTAGAATAAAACGCCTTTGCCATGGTCCTGATTGCAATGGTTTCGATCATATTTTCTGCTCCTGTACCCTTGATCTCCTGAAAAAGTCTGTTGAATGATTGAGCAAGGTTCTTCTGCGAATTTTTATTTAATTTAAATCCTAGCTTGCCTATGAACTGGGTAAAGGTCTCCAGTTTCTCAGGCGTCGGCGTATCATGAACCCTGTAAACAAATGTTTTTGATCCTCCATTCTCCCTTTTTTTATTAATCAATTCTGCAACTCTCCTGTTTGCCAGCAGCATAAAGTCTTCTATCAGCTTATTTGCTTCTTTCATTTCACGTATAAAAATACTGATTGGCTTCCCTGTTTTATCAAGTTTGAACCGCACCTCCTGGCTTTCAAAATTGATCGATCCTTTTCTCATCCTTTCTTCTCTTAGCTTTATCGCAATTTCATTGAAGACTTTTATTTCTCCGGTATATTCACCTTTCCCTGATTCAATGATTTCCTGCACCTCTTCATACGAGAATCTCCTGACAGAATGAATGATGCTCTTGCCGAACCATTCGGAGAAAACCTTCCCGGTCGAATCAATTTCAAATACTGCAGAAAAACAAAGCTTGTCTTCGTCTGGCTGGAGTGAACAAAGTTCGTTTGACAACCGCTCAGGTAACATCGGTATTGTTCTGCCAACCATATAGATGGAAGTTCCCCTGTCAAAAGCTTCCCTGTCAACAGCGGTACCCGGTTGAACATAAAATGAAACATCTGCAATGTGAATACCGATTTCCCAATGTCCGTTTGGTAACTTTCTTAATGAAATCGCATCATCAAAATCTTTTGCGTCTTCCGGATCAATGGTTATTGTAAAAGTATTGCGGAAATCTTTCCGGTTTTTTTTCTCTTTTTCCGGTATCTCCCCGGGAATTTTTTGCGCCTCTTTTTCGGCTGATGATGAGAAAGATAACGGAAATTCGTATTCGGCAAGGATCGACTGCATTTCAACATTATTGTCTCCCGGTCTTCCTAAGATCTGAGTTACCCTGCCAAAAGGATTTTCAGCCTGAACTGGCCATTCAGTTATTTCTGCCACCACTTTTTGACCATGCTTTGCGCCGTTCAGCTGTGATAACGGAATAAAGATGTGTACCGGCATTGATGAGCTGTCTGGTAAAAGGAATGCAAATTTTTTCGACATCTCAATTGTCCCTACAAATTGGTTCTTTTTCCGTTTGAGAATTTCTACTACCTCCCCTTCCCTTTTATGTCCTTTTCTTCTAGGGAATAAAAAAATCCTGACACTGTCCCCGTTAAGGGCATGATGTGTGTTGTTTGGTGAAATAAAAATATCTTCCGATTTATCGTCAGGAATCAAATAGGCTTTCCCTGTTTGTTTCATGTCGACTATACCTGTAAGCTGGGTTTTTAACTCCTTGACATAATCCGGACTGTTTTTATTGATTTGAAATCTCCCCTGGTTCAGCCGGATCAGTTTCCTCGCCGTACAGAGTTGTTCTACGATCAGTTTTACCAGATCTTTGCCGGCCATATCTGAAATACCAAGACGATGTGCTACTTGTTTGTAATTAAAGCCGGTTGCAGGATTATCCTGATATATTTCCAGTATAGACTTTACGAAAGTGTTTGCTTCATTTCTTGACAGCATCGATTGCTTTTTCTTTCCCATAGGTAATCAATAATTCCTGCTGATTTGGTATGTGTCTGTTCCTTAATGGAATATTATTGAAATGAACGGAATTCTAAGTTCTTTTATTACAGCCCTGTTCTGTGGTAGTAACATGCGATACCCGTGGAATTGCCTCCATGAGCATTCGGGTATAATCGGTTGTGGGATTTGTAAAAATATTGTCGGCATCACCCATCTCAGCAATTTTTCCACTTTTCATTACGATCAACCGGTCTGCCATGAACTTGACAACAGAAAGATCATGTGAAATAAAAATGTATGTCAATCCCAAATTGGATTTCAGTTCATTTAACAGGTTCAGTACCTGGGCCTGTACTGAAACATCAAGGGCTGATACTGGCTCATCACAGATTATAAGTTTGGGCTGAACTGCTAAAGCCCTGGCAATACAGATTCGTTGGCGCTGACCACCGGAAAACTCATGTGGATACCTGTAGAAATGATCCGGACTAAGGCCTACCTTCAGAAGCAATTTGAAGGCTTCTTCTTTCCTTTCTTTATTACTTGAAAATATGTTATGAACCACCATGGGTTCTGTAAGGGTTATCCCAATGGTTCTCCTCGGATTCAAGGATGAATAGGGATCTTGAAATATGATCTGAAGATCTTTTCTGAGCTTTTTAAGATTACTTGCCGTAAGTCGGGTGATTTCAACATCCTTGTATCTTATGCTTCCTTCTGATGGAGGTATCAGTTCCAGGATTGTTCTTGCAAGTGTTGTTTTTCCGCTTCCGGATTCTCCCACAATTCCAAGTGTTTCTCCCGGATATACTGCAAATGATATTTCATCAAGGGCCCGGACTGATTTATAATGTGCTTTCAGAAAAGTGTCCGGTGGATTAAATATTTTCTTAATCCCCCGAACTCTAAGAATTGGCACCATAGAATATATTTTCTGGTGCACCTGACTTCTTTCTGTTTGGGTAATTATTTCATTGATCTTTATATTATTACCAATAAAATCTTCAATGGTCGGGAGTCGCCTAAGTCGTACGTTCATTGGGGGCCTGCAAGCCATCAGTCCTTTTGTATATTCATTTATAGGATGGTTGAAAAGCTGTTCAACCGGTCCCTGTTCGACAATTTTTCCTTTATACATAACAACGACCCGGTGTGCAAATCCGTAAACCAGACCAAGATCGTGAGTGATAAATAAAATACTCATTTTCCTTCCGGCTTGTAACTTTTGAAGAAGTTCAAGAATATTTTTCTGAACTGTTACATCTAAAGCAGTGGTTGGTTCGTCAGCTATTAGGATTTCAGGATTGCCGGAAATTGCGATGGCAATCATTACGCGCTGTCGCTGACCACCTGAAAGTTCGTGCGGATAACTGGAATATATTCGCGCCGGATTTGGGAGTCTTACTTCATTAAATAATTCCAGAACCCTTTCTTTTACCTCCTTCCTGTTCATATTAAAATGATGAAACAGGCTTTCAGCAACCTGGTTACCGCAGGTGAACACAGGGTTGAGTGAAGTCATCGGCTCCTGGAAAATCATAGATATTTTCTTTCCACGTATTTTCCGTACTTCCTGTTCCTGAATTTTAAGAATATCAATCGGCCTTCCCGTGGAATCATTAAAAATGACCTCCCCGGCAAGTATCCTGGCCGGTGGTATTGGGAGGAGCCTTAAAATAGATAGACCCGTAACAGATTTTCCTGATCCGGATTCCCCGACAATCCCTAACGTCTCTGAATGACCAACCGAGAAAGTAACACCGTCTGTTGCTTTTATTTCACTCTTTTCGCTACAAAATACAACTGTCAGGTCATTTACTTCGAGTAAAGGCATCTCATTCATGTAGAAAAGACAATTATTAATCAAACCTACATGATTTTTTAATAAATCCTCCTCTTTTTAAAAAAAAACTGGTTCTGAATATCACTTTTACATCATAAACCGGATTAAACAATAAAAATATTATGATATGGGTCAATGATTTTATTTCGCTCGTTTATCCAAAAATATGTGCGATTTGTGGAAATAGCCTTTGGCGATCCGAGGAGATCATTTGTCAGAGATGCGACTATCATCTTCCTAAAACGAATTTCCATCTTGAATCGGACAATCCTGTAAGCCGGCTTTTCTGGGGTCGGGTACAAATTAACACAGCGGCTGCATTTCTTTATTTTAACAAAGGAAGTGCCGTTCAGGAATTGATACACAATTTAAAATATAAAGGAAGAAAGGACATTGGGGTCCTTTTAGGAAGTCATTATGGATTATATCTGAGGAACTCTCCTCTTTATAAGGATATTTCAGTGATAATCCCTGTTCCTTTACACAAGAAAAAATTTATTCAGCGGGGATATAACCAGAGTGAGCAATTTGGGATCGGTTTGTCGTCAGTAATGAGAATTCCTTTGGATTGTAATGAACTCATAAGAGATAAAGCTACTGAAACTCAAACCAGGAAATCGCGTTTTAAAAGATGGGAAAATGTTTCAGAAACTTTTATCATTCAAAATCCACAACGGCTCACCGGATCACATATAATGTTAGTCGATGATGTGATCACTACCGGTGCTACACTTGAGGCTTGTATCCGGGCCTTTCAGCCGGTTCTGGGAATAAGAATCAGTATCGTGGCAATAGCCGTTGCAATGCTTTAAAACCGACCACCGAGTATCGCAGTCTTTTTAAATCTTTTAACTGTTCCGGAAGGATTAAATATCTCAATATAAACTATATAAAAACCAATGGGAGCTTTATTTCTATTATCATCTATTCCATCCCATGAAATAATTTCTGAATTGGATATTAAAACATTATTTATTAAATGTCTGATTAATTTCCCCTTTGTATTGAAAATAATGATTGTAGCCTGAAAACCCGGTTCCTCTATTCTGAGCTCTATATTCAGGACGTCATCATGGCCATCATTATCCGGTGAAAAAATTTCCGGGTATATCGTTAAGGGTGATTCCCCATCCTGGTCACACGATTGTTGTGAATTTTGCCTCCCGGGTGTGGCAAATCCAACTGTCTCAGAAGCCGAATGCCAGTTTTCACGAAATTCGGATGCCCTTGACGGACTGAGTCGCTCAAGCGAGACCCCTTCTTCAGTTAAAAGTAATGGATAATGCATTTCGTGATCGTAATGAACTTCATCAATAACCTGACCTTTATCTTTGGTTGCGAAAACTACGGTTCCGGAATCATTACTTAACATTGGAAAATTCTTCATACTGATGAAATTCTTATTATCCAAACATTGATATCTCAAACAAACATCTTCAGGGTCAGGACTTATGACTGCATACTCCTCCGTGAATAATAAATAGTTTTCTGCAGTGATTGGTTTCCCGGGAATGCTTTCTCCAGGAAGAGAAACCTGGTTAGACAATACAAGTTCAGATAGATCAAAATTCTTAGACGAATTATTGAATAACTCGATGAACCGGCTTCCACCGCTTTGCGGATTGAATAGTACTTCATTTATTACGATCTCTGATTTAAATATAGTATCGGGAATGGCTGCGCGGACTACTGAATTTGTATCAATCTTGTTTCCGACACAATCAGTCAGACTGCTTGTAAATGAAACCGTATATATGATTCCTGTCTGGAACGGTACACCATAAATAATTCTAACAGATTTGTAGGATGGTGGTTTTAGAATAATAAACTTATTTGGAATATTATCAGGGGATCGTTCGTGAAAACTTGTGTTTGCAAATGAAGCGCTGTCCATCTGTTCTGAAAAATAGATTTGAAGAGTGTTTGAATCTTCAATAAATGCCTTTACCCCCATGGGATTTATTTCATCTATGTTATTTCCGCAAACTGAATTGACTCTCCCGGGGGTGCCTCCTGCCGCATCAATACATGCACTCCAGTTAGTTTCACAACCGCAAGGATTTTCCGGATCAACTAATTCTAATGACCAGCCTCCTTCTTCCTTAAATGAACCATCAAACCAATCAACGGAATAAATAACTGAATGGATGATTTTTTGCTCATTGTTTTTAAGGGTCAATTCTGTTCCTTCATTAGAAAGTGACGATGCGGAGGTAAAGAGTTGAACGCATTCTTCAATAGAATAAAACGGACCCGTATCTTTTACAAGTAACAAATATCCCTTGGGCATGATCGTTACATCAGGGAAAACTTTTTGATAGCTTCCGAAACAAAAAATCCATTCATGCATGTTAATTGGAAAAATCGTTGTGTTAAATAATTCAATATACTCCTGTTCCGGAAGGGCAATCACAGGATCGGGATCAAACATGATTTCATTTATCAGGATATCAAAGGTTCGTGGATGATAAAAACAAACTGGGACAAGTGTGTCGCCGATACAATTACCGTTCAAATCAAATATCCCAGATATTTTTAATGTATCAAGGGTGCCATCTTTAAATGATGAAGCAAATTGAAGATGGACTATAGAGGGTTGTAATAAATCTGATGTGGCTTTCTCAGGTTGTATCCCCTGGTTTAATAAAAAATAATTTTGTGGATCTTCGCACCCTGGCTTTTTCAGATTTTCATTAAAAACAACCTGTATATGAGTCGAATCTTCAACTTTACATGATACGATTTTAGGAGAAATTGAATCATACATGACTGGTCCAACATAAAAATCATCAAAATAAATTTTTGTCGAATTACTGGAAGT